>Ga0214919_10000669_pt1 | contig 58314 bp, 48 predicted proteins | sample LL1503_MetaG_FD_177994 | JGI IMG/M metagenome (GOLD analysis project Ga0214919, IMG submission 177994) | Freshwater microbial communities from Lake Lanier, Atlanta, Georgia, United States - LL-1503 | ecosystem: Environmental > Aquatic > Freshwater > Lake | place: USA: Georgia | collected... | reverse complement strand
TCAGTCCTGAGTTATTTGCATACGTTGTAAATGTGTTATTATACCCAATTATAAAATTGATGCCATCAAATGCCACCGTGAATGTTGTGGGTCTTGGTAAGTCATGCAGGCCAGACATTATGTATTGTTCTCCCCCCCATCCTCCAATATATGCTCCATATGGATTGTAATTTTTTAATAAAACTCTATCACTTTCAATTTTAAAATACAACGGATTGATATTTTGACCCACACCGCCCAATAAGGCAAAAAAACCTAATGTTGTGTTAAGGGTGAAAGTCCATGTTTTCTTTTTCAAATAAGTGATGCTTGCACCGGCAGGAAGGGCAGACAAATCAGACTTCAACACGGTTAATGCAGTTACGCCAGATGGCACGGTGTATGACATGGTGGCCGTGTTTCCCGAATACGCGATGCTTCCAGAAATAATTGGAACCGCATATTGTTTCAATAATGGTTGAACCGCCGACGTATAACTCTGACGCCCATCGGAATTGGCTTGGGCCACCACCGTAATGTTCAATGGAGAAACCGCATCGGTGTATGCAATCACTAATGATGCAGTGGTTCCCGAAACAGTGTTCGTGGTGACAGTTGTACCAGCAGGCAATACACTCACCGCAGTTACGCCTGAATGCAATGCGTATGACAGAGCCACTGTATATGAACCTGCGCTCACTACGGTGTATATCGGGCCGCTGGACAAAACGGGTGCATTGTATCGTTTTATAAACGTGCGAACAGCCGATGCATTACTTTGACGACCGTTGGTGTTACTTGCAGCAACCACCACAAGGCTCAATGGCGAAATCGCATCGGTGAATGTAATTGCCAGCGACGCCGTGGTTCCAGAAACGGTGTTGGAAATGCTTGCACCCGCCGGAAGCGCAGACAAATCAGACTTCAACGCGATCAATGATGTTACACCGGATTCCACCAAATAGTCAATCACGGCATAGTATTGTCCGCCGTATCCAATGTCGGATGCGTTCGGGGCAGCATATTGTCTTATGTCATTGATTACATTTGAAATGGTGAGGGAAGGGCTGGGCAACTTTAATGTAGTTCCCACAATGCTCACAGAAATTGCGTTAGATCCAGTTCCTACCACACTGCGCAAATAGGTCACATTGAATGTGGCACTGGTGCCATTTATGGTAAAATGATTCGCCTTCGCAACCCAACTATTTGGGATCCATTCCAACGTCTGTGTTGCGTTGCTTGCTGCCTGAATTGTAATGTTGCTGGGCAACACAAATTTCAATGTCAAGTCAAGGTCCATGGTGTTAATTGTTATTTTCTGAGTAATGATTTGCGTTGTAGGTTCCCACGTGGTGGGAACATATGGAGTGTTTACGGTTGGAATTGCATAATTGTATATTGATCTGTATGGATTGGGTGCAGGTATTGCAACAGTTGGTATAACTGGTGCCAATCGGTTTTCTCTAGCAAGTGCTGTGATTTGGAAGGGTCTCTTGAATGTCATGTACTCCTCAACGGTCATGTAGTAATATGTGCTGAAAGTATATGCATAGTTGTTGATGGCACGTAGCACCAGGTTGTTCCCCGACACCGTTAGAGGATTGTTTGGAACGCGAGTGATATCGGTGACACCGGCATTGACGATGACACTAGACTGATCTTTGTCAAAGCAAACAGTCACGATATGGAACACATTTGATACCCCAATGTTATTGTAACCAAACTCGAGGGTGCTGCTGACGACGGACGGGTTGATTAAATTAATAATTGGATTGATGATTCCATTATTCAGCAACCCCATTTTGGCGTACAGTGCATTTGTTGCAGTTAAATCATTGAAGACACTTACGCCATCCACTGGCGTGTCAATGGTGTTAGCCTGTGCACCGCCAGAACCCTTTAATACGCTTATTTCAGGAATTAATGTGTTTACCCTAGCGTTGACAGTGGATGCGTAAACGACCGTCGTATTTGTGGTGTTGAGATTGACCTTGTTGTTTACCAAGGACACCAGCGACTCATAGTCTGTCTGATTTGCCTTCTGCGACAAAGCGGTGGAAAGTGTTGTCACATCTGCAATGAGGGCCTTGGTTGCCAGAACCGTCGTGATTGATCCCGCCAAATTGTTTTGATTGTTCAATGCTGCGCCGATCTCAGCAAGCGTGTCCAGTGCACTCGGCGCGCCGCCAATTATGGTGGATATTTGAGCGTTCAAATAAGACGTGGTTGTTTTAAGAGCCGCATCGTTCGTTGCTGTGGAAAGGAATGTGGAATTTGCATTGATTGCAGTTTGCATGGCAGAAACGGATGTGGACAGAACCGTTGAAACCGACGTAATGGCAACAGTTCGCACACTGTTTTCAGTGGAAATATTCGTGCTCATCAAATTATTTACAGAAGTCAATGACGAACTGGCCGCGCTGAGAGAAGTTGAAAACGAATTCAATGAAACCAAACGATTCACAGTTTCTGCGGATATTGCCGTGCTCAACGAGGTGTCAGCTGCAGCAAGAGAAGTGGACGCGCTTCTGAGTCCACTATCAACTGCTGAAATAGATGCCGAGCGAGTGCCGGTTTCAGTGGCAAGTGTCGTGGCAAGAGGTCCAGTTATTGACGTCAACCCTGATTTTACATTCACCAAAGAAACGGACACCGACGAAATGGCTGAGCCACAATCACTTACTTCCGTTGACAATATGGCCGAGATGCTGCCGTCGGCAACCACCAAGGAAGACACTGCCACACTCAATGCAGACTTCACAGAGGGGATCGCGCTGGTGCGACTGATTGCTTCGGTTGACACTGCATTGGACATGTTGGTGATGTTGGCCATGATGCTTGCGATTTGGTTCAAACTGGTGTTGGTGGTCAATTGATTTGCAATTTCGGCCAGAGTGTCCAAACTGGAAGGTGCGGTTCCGATCACATTGGACAATGCGACATTCAATGCGCTGGTTGCCGCAGACATTTCATTGCTGAGCAAAGTGGAAAGCCCGGACACAACCACCGACAATGGCGGAAACGTCGCACTCACTATCGCAGAAACGGACTGCACGTGGCTGGTGCGGGCCAATGTTTCCGTGGAAATGGCGCCACTCAGCGTGTTGTTTGAGCCGATGCGTTGGGAAACCGCCGTGCTTGCGCTGGTCTCCAACGACGCAAGCGCAGTTCGGGCGGATGCTTCCACGGAAATGGCCGTAGATATGCTGGAATTTGCGGAAGTCATAGTTGATGCGATTGTCGTGGTGGCCACGGCCACACTTGAGATGTCATTGCTCAACGTGGTTGATTCTGCGTCAAAGTCAGCCGACATGGTTTGAATGCCTACACTCATCAGAGCTAGTTCATTTGTGATCAAAGTTGAAAGCGACACCAGGTTGTAAACGCCATCACTTATTTCGGCGCTCAATGCGGTGCTCAGCGACGCATCCACGGCAGTCAATGAAGATATGGCCGAACTCAATCCAGATGAAAGCACGGACACGGTGTTGCTGCATGTGGCAATCTCAGTTGAAATTCCAGTGCTGAGTGCGGTGTCAGCTGTTTTCAATGCTGACACGGCGGTGCTGATGAATTGGGACAGGGATCCAATGGCAGATCCGCGAACACTCACTTCGGTGCTCAACCCTGTGCTCAGCGACGCATCATTGACGGTCAATGAATCATTGGCCAAACTAAATGCAGATGAAAGCGCAGACATGGAATTGCTGCGCGTGGCAGTTTCGGTGGAAACGGAAGAACCTAGGGTGGTGTCGGTCACCCCCAATGATGACAATGCGGTGCTGGTGAGCAAGGACAGTGAGGGAACGGTGTATCCTCCAACACTGACTTCGGTGCTCAACACTGTGATCAGCGACGAATTTGCAACCGTCAATGAAGACACGGCCAAACTAAGGGCGCTGGAAAGCACAGTGGTGTCCGATTGACGAATGCTATTTTCTGAAGTGAGTGAACTCAACAACGTGCTGTCACCATAAACAACCGTTGATGCAAACAATATATCATTATTAATTGCAGTTGTCAATTGCAAAAATGTGCTCAGTGTGCCACCTAAGGTTCCAGTCAAGGATAGAACATTGGAATTAACAAAATTCTCGGTTGCAATCGCATTGCCGTTGTATTTGGGTTGGACAGTGAAGTCCCATTGGCCGGTAGTGGTTGTGCTTCCCGCAAACGTCATGTTGCCAGACACATCAAGTCTGCTTGCAATGTTCATGTTTTGCATGGTGGCAGTTCCCACAGTTGCATTGCTCACATTTGCAGTTGAAATGGTGGCGTTTGTGATGTTGGCAGTTGGGAAAACGGCAGTTCCCGTCAATGTGGCATCATTTATCGTGGCTTTAAGCAGGTGCAATGGATCATCCGCATTCTTTCGGTCGGTGATTTCTTGATTTAACACCGCAGTCAAATCGGACAAATGAGAGATGACATCCGAATTCACCAGACTTCCAATAACAATGTTTGTGATCAGGGTGCAATTGTAAAATGACATTGATCCAATGCTGACAATGTTTTCTGGAATGGTGAGAGTCCCTTGAAGCTTCACGCCCTGAAACGCCTTGTTGCCAATCTGTGTCAAATTTGTGGTGAGAAATGTGGGGGTTAGCGTAGTGTTTGAAAAGGATGTCTTGTTTTCAAATGCGGATGTGCCAATTTGAGTGATTTTGTATGCATTGGCCGAAATTCCGTTGCCATTGTATGTTGCAATCGTGCCAGTATATATGAGAGGAATTGGCGGGAATTCACCCCAATTGGAGAGAGTTGACGGGTATTTTGTGGTGTTGACGCCACTAATGGAAAGGGTCTTATCCACATTTGATACCACAGTATATGTGAAATTGGTGTCAGTGATGATTGACATTTTTATTTTTTATACACTTGTGTCCTGTGTTATGTATTGTGTGTGTGTATTATATCATTTATTTATATAAAAATAAATGAAAAAAATAAAACTGCAATTGGCAAATGTCTAAACGCTTCCTCCCCGATTGAAATACTCTTTGCGAAATTCCAGCATGTGACTGTCGGGAATGCGCTCCCCACGCATGAATTCCTGGGGCGTGCGCGTTTCTTCAATCAAATTCACAATCATGAAGAGCGCATACATGCCGCATTCCGTGTTGCGTTTTTGATGCTCTTTCCGATTTTCATAAGACTTGAAACGAACCCCCAGAGCGCGACCTTGTTGCGTGACCATTTTCATGAACTCGCGTATTTCTTTTTGAGGGCGATCACCTGTGCTGTCAAAAAAGAATATGTAATTGTTTTTGGCGCTAATGTTAATGAACAGCGACACCCAGTGAGATCCGTCTTCGGTGTGGGGGTCCGTGTTGAAAATGACGCCAATTTTATTTGTTCCTAAATCCATGTATTTTTTAAGACTGAAATTGCAGAGTTCCTCCCATACACACACGCCTGCTAATTTGGGCGCACTATAATCGCTGGGCGATGGTCCCAAAAATTCAAACGTGGGAAACTTATCTTCGTATTGCTTCATGACATTTTCAATCTCTTCGCTGGTCAGCCACTCGTCTGGGTCACCAATCCACGATTTCGGGGCTTCGGGCGCAAATGTGTCGGCCGAGACTGCAGCCGGATCTGCGCCTATTATCTTTTTCATCCAGCACGCTTCATTGCGACATGATTTACCCAAGCGCTGCTTCAGAGCGGTCCAAATTTCTCTCGGGTCGTTCGTTTCAATGCGGGCATCCGGGTGCCGCACATTCCAGCCATCTCTTAATTTATGCAGCGTGTCATTGTCGTAACACGTGAAATAATTCTCCTGAACGGGTCCGCACTTCAGCCGTTCAAACCGTTTGCCCTTTTTTGCGGTGCCCTTTTTTGCGGTGGTTGCCCCCCTTTTTGCGGTGGTTGCCCCCCTTTTTGCAGCATTTTTTTTGTATTTTCTACTTCTCCGGGCATGAGGCATTCTATTTCTTCCAATTGCCCCTACGAAGTGAAGTGTATCTGGGATTATGACTTAAAATTATTAGCTATTACAATATTGCAACACTTTAATTCATTCATCGGAATTGAGAGAACCATGTTTGATTGGCCTTTTGGGCTTAATGTCTTTGGTTTTAAATTTGGGGTCATCCAGGTTGATTTCTTTTTGTTTGGGAAGGATGGGGGCTGCCGAAGCAGTTGAAGCCGAAGACGTTTTAATCACGTAGGTGTCCAGCGTCGGCGTGTGCGCCTTGTGTTTGTCAAACGACATCAATATTTCCAGCTTTTTTTTGGTTGATTCAGATAGGATGGGTGCATTGTCGGCATCATTGTCCCCATCATTGTTGTCCGACAGGGATTCTTCCACGGTTTCCACAATGGGCGGCAGGTAACCTATCGCAACGCACTCGGCCATGTGTTCCTCCTGCAGCGCATCGTTCTTGTCCTTGTTTCTAAAATACGTGATGCACGACTTGGCATACGCCTCAAACGCCTGCAGCACGAAAATGTCGTTCACCGTTTCACACTTCAGTAAATCCCGCGTCATTTCAATGATGCGTTTTTTGTAGAAGCGCTTGGCTTTTTCGTATTTCCCGCTCAAGGCGGCTTCATGCGCACGCAAATACCTCTCGTACTGCGGCTGGTTCACCATGAGGTCCAGCGTCACGTGGTCCACCTGGTCTAAATTCAGGTTCATTTATTTTTATTTTTATTTTTACACAATAATGATTTGCATATTATGTGTAAATATGCAAATGTGGGGCATTTTAGCGCATCTGTCTCCTGGTTTTATTCCATTTGTTGCCTTTATTGTCTTTATTGCCTTTGCGGTTTGTTGAACGTCGTCGTCGTCTGCCTCCCTCATCAGGCATGGATCCAGAAGATGATGATAAGGCACGGGGCGGTGTGTCTGGATGCAAAGGTAGATTGTAAATGCACCGCATGTAATTTATTTTTTGAAGTGGGGTCAATGTGGTTTCATTTATTTTTGGTTCAAAATCGTATGGTTTCCAAGGGTGTTCAATGTCATTTGTCTCATACATCGCTTTTTGCCCACTCTCACTCTCATCAACCCTCAAATTTTCAACAAATCCGATAAAATCTTCATTTTCGTCTTCATTAAATTTAGAATCAATTGGCATAACATTCCTCTTCACTTTTTTAAAACCAAAACCATTTTCCTCAATCTTAAATCCGGTTGACCCCCGTCTTTTCAATTCATTATAAATTGCATGCACTGCGTCGTCTCCATTTGCGCACATCAACAATGATTCAATTTTGTCGTATTCATGCTTTTTGATGGGATCATTGGGTGTATTAGACAAACGGTGATAATACATTTCTTGGGGGATGGGTTTGTGCCGCGTGGGTAAATAATATGCATATCCGTGTGGTGTTCCACTATGATATCTCACCATCTTTTTTGTCGTCATTGTTGGTTTGAGTTTGGTCGTTGCCGTTTCCTTGAAAATGCCGTGCGCCTTGCCTTTTTTCCATTGTCCTATGCTCGTTTTAAATGCGGTGTCATCGTGTGTGAACTGCGTGCCTGGTCCATGTTGTAATCCCCGTTTAAAGTATCCGTGATGACTTCCGTCCAGTTCAACACCACCACTGCCATCTTGCTTGAACCTCAACACATATATTGTGTTTTTTTTTGTGCTTGAATGCATTCTGCTGTGCTTAAATGTTCCGATCATAATGATAGGCGGATGATTGATGGGGTCGTCATAATCTCCATGGTGCACAACCACCCCTTCTTTGGGAGAAGTAATTATGTTTCCATTCTGATTGAGAATTGGTTCTCCGCGAAAATCGTAAATCCGAGTTCCTTCGCCGTAAAATGATTTACGGCCGTCGCCCCATGATGGGACGACGCGGTGTCCTTCGTTTGTGTCCATTCGCAATTTACACTATTGTCACATTTTTATTTGGGTTAATACTATTAAATTGAAAATGGTATTAAAATATCAGATGATCATTATCCTTGGCTTTGGTTCTCTGCTTACGGTGTTTAACCTTGGTTCTCCGCTGCATACACATCTTTCAGCAGACGCGCGGACGGATCAAGCACCCCCTCGCAGAACGGGTGCCTCCAAAAATACGGAATGGTTTCTGCGCGCCCTTTCCCAGGAAAATGACGGTCAAACACGGACCTGTAATAGTAGCTCTCCTTGTCATAAGGCGCATTGTGTTTAAATTTATTCATGTCGTTTGCGAGGGTTAACTCCACGTCGCTCACGCGCTTGTCCGCGTATTCCTTAATGATTTGCACCCAGGTGCGCTCGTGCCCGCTCACGCCGTCGCTGAACGCCTCCTTGCGCCGCCACAGCACGTCGTCCGGCAGCAGCCCGTCAAACGCCCGGCGCAGCAGGTGCTTTTCCACGGCGTAATCCGCGCCTTCGCCGAACCGCTTCATCCACGGCGGCAGGCTCATCACAAACTCCAAAAACGCCTTGTCCGCAAAGGGGACCCGCGCCTCCAATCCCGCGCCGCTGATGCTCTTGTCCGAACGCAGCAGGTCAAAGTAGCGCACGTCGCGCACCATGCGCACATTCTCGCCCCCGAACGCGTGGTCGCTGGGCGCCTTCGTGAACCCGCGGTACGACCCGAAAATCTCGTCGCTCATGTCGCCGCAGAAAATGACCACGTTGTCCGTGTTGTCGTAAATGTGCTTGCTGACCAGGTAGTTGCCCACCGACGCGCGCACGGTGGTGGTGTCGTAGCTCTCTATCTGATAAATGGTGGCGTCAATGGCCTCCAAAAACTGCTGCTCCGTCAGGCACACCTCGTGGTGCCGCGTGCCCAGATGCTCCGCCACCCGGCGCGCCCACTTCAGATCCACCGACCCCTCCAGCCCGATGCCATACGTGTCCACCACGGTGCCCGGTGACATGTGCTTCACCACCAGCGCGGTGGTAATGGAGCTGTCCAGGCCGCCGGAGAGGAGGCAGCCCACGGGCCGCTCGCTCATCAGCCGCTTGCACACCGCCGATTCAAAGAGGTTGCGCAACTGCGTGCGCGCATGAAACTCCAGCTTTTCGGGGGATGGATTCGGATCATCCAAATACGTGGGCGCAAATGTGCCGAAGTTGTACACGTACGGTGTGTCCAGCGTCTCGTCCACCAGAAGGCCCTTGTAATACGGGTTCAACCTCGCGTCAAACTTGGTTTCATTGGTTTGTTTGGTTTGAACCTTGGTCAGGGTCATGTAGCACCCGCCGGGAAACTGCTCCACGTGGATGCAGTGCTGCAGCGCCTTCATTTCGCTGGCAACCGAGATGTCACGCTCGTAGTCGCTGGAACTGCCGATGTAGAGCGAACGCACGCCAAAGGGGTCGCGGGCAATGTACACGAGGTCGTTCGTTCGGTCAATGAGCACCAGCGAAAACACGCCGTCCAGCTCCTTCAGCGTGGCCTGCATGTCGCCGTTGAACATCCGGTACAAATGAATGATCACTTCGCAATCCGACCCGCTCACGCACGTGAATCCGTGCGCACTGGCCAACTGCTTGTGATTGTAAATCTCGCCGTTGCAAACGAGCTCGCAGCCCAGCAAACAAAACGGCTGATCGCCGGTGGAGGCGAGTCCGTTGATGGCGAGGCGGTGGAACCCCACGCAGCGATGGCCGTCCACGCAGAACCGGCTGTTGTCGGGACCACGGTGAGATATTTTAGCAAAATTGGTCTGCAGCACATTCAATTCGTGCAGGGGGATGCGATTTTTGGAGCCAACCGTCTCATAATAGAAGATGCCGCACATGTAATGCTGTGATGGAACAATGTGATAAATAATGTAATAATCAATGCAATAAACTCTTTAAATGATGTTACAAAAAATATAAATATAAATATTATGTTAATGTATTAATCATAAAATATCACAAAAATTGTACAAAATTATGCAGAAGCAGTATCAAAACCAGCCGCCCCAATCCCAGCAATCCCAGCAATCCCAGCAATCCCAGCAATCCCAGCAATCCCAGCAGCCACACCAATCCCAGCAATCCCAGCAATCCCAGCAATCCCAGCAACCGCAGCAACGAATGATGCAAGAACAAGAGCCGTTTTACGGGGTGCCAAAAAGCGTGGCGTATTGTCAGCAGGAGCGCACCGAAGAACTGAGCCGCCGCATGCGTGATCGCAATGTTCCGTCTGGACCGCTGCAGCCCCAGTTGTGCGCGCGCCCGGTGCTGTCCAAATACGCCATCATGCCCATTCTGGACCAGCGCAAACCCGCGACCGTGCCACTCATGAACTACCCCGTGTACAACCCGGCGCACGTGTTCAACCCTGGCAGCGCAGTGGCACCGTGGTCCGGCTATGCCACGGCGGTCAACGTGGAATCCACGCTGCGCAACCAGTTTTTCGCGCTGCAAAAGTGCGAGCAGTCGGAATACGTGCCGTCGTCCAACAGCGACTTGTACAACGTGCGCATTGACTCGCGCCAAATTCAGCAAACCCACCCGCTGCTGTTCAAGTCCGAGAAGTTTGCGCCCGTTAACCCCGACTGCTTCAATTTGGCAAATCGCGTGTTCAATAACTCCACACGCACGGAAATTAAGAATGTGGAATGAACTGACCCAGTACTAAATAAAATAAATTTAATATTTGATTAGAATATATATACACGCATCCAGTTACAAGCATTCATGTCTCACGGGTATGTGTCTGATGAGGAGTCGGAATCGCCGAGAGGCATGGCGCGGCCAGTAGTAGATGCTGATCCATTCAAACGTGAAATGGAAACAACAATATATGCAAAGATGAATGACACTGTGAAGAAATACGCCCAAAATCCAAATGCTTTGCGGACAGTGGCCGACATCATGGAACACATTCGTCCATTACTGGAGATAATCAAACCAATTTTAGTGGCGAATAAGTTGCAGCGTGGCATTGCACAAGGATCCAATGTCAATGAGTATTCTCCAAACTGGTTCGCCAATGCAATTTCGAACGTTTTTCCCAACAATTCAGAAATGTTTTCCAAAATGTTGATAGTTTTGCAACCATTGGAATTGGATTACGATACAATAAAAATAAATGATTTGTTTTCGCAAACATTGAATGAAGTTGGGCCTTTATTACAAGCAAAGTTGACTGAAATTTTGTCACGGGATCGCACGATAAGTGAACGCATTCAACCCAGGTCAGCGCCAGCGCCTTATACCATGGTTCAAATGGATGAACCGTCTTCATTGTGTTTGTACTTTCGTGACCCAATAAGCATAAGTGCTTCATTCGTACGGTCCACCCCCAGGACCCAATACAATTTGTCAACATTATTTTGCTTAACACCCAGGGGGCTTGTGCATGATTTGACAACGGGGGTTGATTTTGCCATCACGGAGGGCCAATTGACATTGAATCCATCCAACATTAAACAAATTGCGTTTCGTCTTACTACGAGTGAATCCCATGATCACCACCCCAAAATGACATTGACATTCCCAAACTTTGGTTGCAATCTTCCCTTTAGTCAGGGTGTCACGGAGTCGTTGAACTTGTATGTTCCACCAAATCAGCAGGACGTTGTGATTCCCATTTCGTATCATTCCGATTATGCTGACGTGACGCTGCCCCGCGTCAAAACATCACATTTACCTGCCGTGGTCTCCATTGATCCAAATCAAATGATAGAACGGTTTGCGGAGGACATGCGGAATGTGCATTTGCATGCCAACTTGCAACTGCCTCAATGTCCCATGGAACAACTTGTTTCGGCTCGCGTCAATTTTGAACGTCTCACTGAACCCATTTGCTCATTTTTGGACAATTTATTCGCTTCAACTGCCAGCATGGATGATTCGGTGCTTACAAAGCACGCCACAAAAATTCCTTACATTTACAGAATTGACATGCAAACCATGACATGCGCGCGAATACGCATGTTAAGACATGATCTCGCCATTCCTCTGGTGAGTCCTGATGAATTTGCACATTACAACGCCATCACCACAACTCTGGATGGATTAAACCTTGAACAGCATTTGATTCGGTACACGCTGTTTCAAATGATGTTGAGCTACAGGAAATTCACATTTGATGACTTTCGTGCTTGTCCCGTTCATCACATAACGTTTGATTTATATCTTAGACGAGGTGCAGGAGATGTCGGATATCATTATGACTTAACCCCCGGCAACATTGTTTCGTCCGTTGGATTGTTGTACAGCATGCCGCACGGACACGTGAAGATGGGACCACAGCTTATTCCGCGTAGATATCGCAGAGATGGTCTTATTTCTGACCGCAATGTTATGCCAATGTCCGCATTTATCACGCGAAACACTGTTGCCTTATTAAACAATGTAACTTATTCGCACTCAACCCCTGATTTGGAACATATTGTTTCAAGAACGCCGCGTCAGGTAGGGTATGAAGTTAGAAACCAACAGCATGAACCAATTTTTTCCGCCCAATTGAATGTCACTTACGACCCAATCACATTTCCTGCAAGACTTCGGGAAAAACTAACTGAGTCATCGTCCAATCCATCGCGGACATTTTTGCGATCCTGGCACATTGTGGATATTTCCAAAGAACAAATGAAACATCTAGCCGCACCTGAAGCAGTTGCATTTGCAGGGGGAATGCCGTTTAGTGAAATGACGAGAATGACCTTGTTGGAATGTTTTGCATGGGTGAGCGCGGCAGGATGCATGTGCATTGAAGTTGGAATGGATCCTGCAACCGGAGAAATAGTTCCTCCGTCAAAACTGCCCGGACATCTGCGCGGGGGAAGGATCCCGATGTCATTCGGGTCTCCTAAAACTCCTAAAATTAAAACACAACCACAACTAAAATCAAAATCAAAAACTCAGCATTCGTCGGCGTCGTCAAAAAAAATAGCATCTCCCATTCGGGCATCCACTGTCTCCATCTCCCATCTGAAACAACAAATTGGTTCAAAATTGAAAAAGATTCGCGCCGTTCTTAAAAATCCGAAAAAGAACTTTGTTGTTATGTCGGGACCTAGGACACGTTCGCGATCGCATTCGCATTCGTACACACAAAATGCATCAAAAACCCGCAGTCGCAGTCGCACTCGCACTCGCAAGGTGCGTTCGGCAAATTAATTTTATTACATTTACGTTTACGTTTACACGTTTACATAAATTTATAAATTTATAAAATTTATAAATACGAGGTTGTTTGTAAATTTTTGAAATTTAATTTTTGCAATGGAGTAATCCCGTTTGCGTTTGCATTATTGCGTTATTTATTAAAGCGACCCGAGCATGGTGTTCACATAGCCGGACGTGTAGTAATACACCACAGCAAACACGACGGCGTGCACGAGTGCAACCACGTGCTTGGAACCGTTGGGTGGGATGCGCAGCAGCACATTGGGGGTGAGCACAAAAAAGAGGAAAACGAGATACAGCAAACTGGAAATGTTGATCATTGTGGGTGATTGAATGTGGTTATAATATATGCCAACAAAAAAAAATGCTTAATGTGTTCCATTTATTTTTATTTTATTTCACTATTTAACTATTTAATTTGTTGGTGGATGTTTGTTTCAATGTTTTGTTTTTTGTGGTTGTTTTCATTTTCATTTTTAATGAGGCATTCGTTTTTTTGATGCCGCCTTTCATTTTTTTTAGAAAAAACGTTTTCAAATGCTCCATTATTTTTTTGCTGATGATTACATCCACCTCTTGTTCTAGCGTATTTTTTGGAGTGCACAAAAATCGCTGCATGAAACTCATCACGCGGATTCGCAATTCATTTGCACTGAGTGCGGTGGTGGAACGCAGCACAGGGTTCTTCATAAATCGTTCAATCAACGTGTCCACGCTGAGCTGATGCACGTACGGTTTGACGTTGATGTAATACACTTGTGCGTGCTCCATTTTTGAGTGCATTTGATCGTCCAAAAAACACACCTCCACATTGGGCGGCAACTTCGTACATCGGAGCAAGTCTTCGTACGTCTTGTCATTTGTGGTGCGACCCACTTCTATTATTTCGCCATTGACCTTGAACGCTGCGACAATTTGGTCAAACAGTGGCTCACCCAGTTTGGATTCAATGTATTTAGTGATGTGCTCCACCCACACCCGAGGGCCGCAATTATTGGTGTAGACCAGCACACCCGCGCACTCTTGTGCATTTTTTTTCATTTTTAAAAACTTCAGCAAATCTAAAATGTTAGGGCGCAGGAATTCCGGGAATGCATCCATCAAACGGTCAAAATGAGCGTATTGAGCATGTGGGTCATTGTTCCATGCAATTCGTGTGAGCGCATCGCAAAAAATGCCCAATTCAACAAAGTAGCCAATGGTTTCATCCACATCAAGCACCACTATTTTGCTTTTATTATGCAAGCGATTCAAAAATGCACACATTGATAGCGTGGATGATGGAGAAGACGAAGCCATCATTGCAATGCAAAATTAAAATAAATATTGAATACGTGAAATGCGCGAAATATGTGAAATGTGCGGCGTGATTGCAAATGCAAACTCTAAATGCACTAAACCCAACTACAATGAATTTATATTTATTTTTGTAAGTATTTTTAATGGAATTATTTCATTATTTCATTATTTCATTATTTCATTATTTCATATTTTTTTATCATTGTTTAATAGGAGTTGATGGATATTTAGCCATACATAAGCATTTCAATTCGCGGATATGAGCATGTCGTCGTCATCTATCACAAGGTCGGATTATCAGAAAATTCTCTCGTACTACAAAATGCCATTTGAAAAATTAAGTGATCGTGAATTGAAACGTCAGGCAGAAGACATTTTGGCAACTAAATTGTGCAAATGCATTCATTCTGTTGAAAAAAAAACAGGTACCCAAAATGCAATTGCACTCTGCACTGCCAGCGTGTTTGGAAAAAAAGGACTGAAATTCTTTGACATGTCGTGCAAGGGGAAGGCACGATTGTTGCCTCGCAAAGGATCTGCCCATCATGTGCTGGCAAAAACACGCAAAATTACCATTCTTAAAAATAAAATTAAAGGGTAAAAAACAATGGATTCATTCCATCATTCCCCCAGGTTTCGCACCATTTCTGATGCTTTTCTGTCAGGCGCACCAAAATTCACAGCGTTCAATGATGTACGGGCTATATTCGGACGATTTTTTTTTGTCTTGGTGGATGAATGCACGCGATCATCTGATTCTTGATCTGATTGATCGTCGGATGCAGACAATTGAATTGGAGTTGGGGTTTTGAGTTTATATATTGGGTTGTGTACACCCCGTTTATTCATTGATCTTTTCCAATATCTTGCATGACGTTCCTCGGCTTGTTGTTCGTTCTATGAGTTGTTTGAGTTGTTTTTTGGTTCTTGATTTTGTCATGTATTTGTTATAACACATCACAATATTTTTTTTTCAATTCTTCCATGTTTTCATTTAAGGGCTCTCGGGTGGAATCGGTGGAACCCGTATCACAAATGACCCAATAATCAAACCGGATCTTGGTGATAAGCATGTCCAGGGTTCGGCGAATGATGTGCGACTCGTTCTTCACGATCATGTTCAGACACACGGTTAACTGCATGATATATTTTTATATCTCATGCATTGAATTGACCAGCATTATTTAAGTGCGTTTTGTGTGTTGTGTTTATACGTGCCATCCATATTGTCAATTTGTTGGTGTAGGTGTGGGAGTAGGTGTGGGAGTAGGTGTGGGAGTAGGTGTGGGAGTAGGTGTGGGAGTAGGTGTGGGTGTGGGAGTAGGTGTGGGAGTAGGTGTGGGAGTAGGTGTGGGTGTGGGCGTAGGCGTAGGCGTAGGCGTAGGCGTAGGCGTAGGCGTGGGAGCAGTCAGTACAAATGCGGCGGATGCCGGACTTTGCAGCCCGGATGCATTCGCAAGTGTGATCACTGCAAACGTGATGCTGCCGCTTGCGAGTATCTGCGCATCCGTGTAATCCACATTGAATGTCACACTTCCTTCCGACGCCGCCTGAGATGAAATGTAAGTGGCCGATGTGGAAGGATTGATGACCTTCACGGCGGATGCAAGTGCATGCACTGCATACGTTGCGGTCACACGGTATGAACCCGCACTGAGTGTGGTGTATGAAACGCTGGACTGAACCGGCTGAGAGAATGTGATCAGTTGACCATTCACAACGCTTGTAAAATCGCTCACGCGTTTTCCATTGCTGGTCAATGCCATTAACTTAAACAGCGGTTGGCCGATTTGGCCAGAAGCGTAGGTGGCGCTGACAGACACTTGCCCATTCACCGCGGTCAAATTGGATGAACTGTACGTGCTTGTTCCAATGTCATACGTTTGAAGCTCAACCGTGCTTGCCGTGGTGGCGTATGCCGCAGCATACGTGTAGGTGGATTCTGACACCGTAACCGTTTTGGAACCGCTGACTTCGGATGGCACCGCATGTTGCGAATAATCATTGTACACGTTTGACAGCGTCAAAGTGGCGCTTCCCAATTTGGTGGTTGAGTTCAGTGCGCGGATGGTCAATGTGCTGGTTGGATTTGCACCGGGCAAGTACTCCAGCGTGTGCACTTTCTGCGTGGTTCCCGAAACATCGTAAACGGTTCCATCAATCTGCAACCGTTGAACTCCAGATTCAAAATTGATGCGCAGCACTTGTGAAATTTTGCCGGTTGCGTCGCTCCATGTCGTGGCGTCATAAGGAGTTTGCACAGTTGGAGTGGCATACGTGCAACTGGAAAGCGCCAGTTTCGGCACTGTGAAGGGCGAATTAACTGGCGCCCTTCGCAGCGCGGTTTCACCCGTCGCAGTGACAATAATCGCGGTGGCATTGTTTGTGTAATCGGTCGTGCTGCTAGAATCAATGTTAAACGTGTATGCCGAATTTGTCAATGTGATCGGGTAGTCCACACCTCGGCTGGTGTATTTCACATTGGTCTGCAAAGCGTCAAATTGCACAGTGGCAATTTGCGTGACCTTGGTCACCGCATAATTCACATCAATCACAAACACAAGCGATGAAGACTGCAGCACTATATTGGACAACGCATTCAGCTTGGCCAGATATTTAATGAAGCCATCGTTGGTCACATACCCCGCTCCGTAATACATATACAATGATTCCACCTGGATAATTGCGTTGGAAAATTGTGCATACATTGACGGATTTACAGTCAAATTGGTTTGCATTGACTGCACCTCACTGGAAATGCTGCCGTTGATCAATGCGCCCATGGACGACACGGTGGTTTGCAATGATGTGACAAGCAAGCTGTCTGCCTTTGTTCCAATCGTGTTCGAAATTTCTGTGACACTTGTTTGATTCACTTTTAATAGAGCGGCGCTATTCACAGCTGTGATCGTTGTGGCATCCACCTTGTAATTTATCAAACTATTCAGAGTGGTTGTCAGCGCAGTGTCGTTGTTGATGGCCGACGCAATTTCATTCAGCGTGTCCAGCGCAGAAACTGCGCCACCCATCACTTGATTTATGGCCGAATCCACCGCCGCAGTGTTTAAAAAATCAGTCAAAGTGATTCCGTTGCTCAGAGTGGAAAACGATGCAGAAAGCGACACAATGAACGATTCCTGTGTGTAAATTGCGCCAGACAGCGAACCAGACACCGATTCCACCTGGCTTTGCCGAACGGATGTCATCGTTGAAATGTTTGTGAAAAGAGTGGAATTGGTGGGTTGCACTCCCGAAACCACGGCAGACAGCGACGTGGATGCAGACGCCACCCCACTTTGCCTGGCGGAAGTTGCGCTTGAAATGCCCCCCGAAAGGGTGGAGTCGGTCACTTGCAATACAGACACCATAGTGGACAACGACGTGGAAATGGAAGTCACTCCAATTTGCCTGGCCGACACGGTGGTTGAAATTCCGGTGGAGATGGATGCATAGCTGCTCTGCGTGGATGAAACGAATGCGGACAACGCGGCTGACAGCGATGTCACTGAATTCGTCCGAGTCAATGTGGCAGTGGAAATGCCATTGGACCGCGTGTTGTCCGCGCTTTGCAACAAAGAAGTCTGGGTGGACAGTGATGCCGACACGGATGCCACCTCGCTGATTCTAGCCGTAACATTGGATGCCCACAATGTTTGGGTGGCCGAAATCGCGGAATACATCGCAGGACCTGCATCCAGTGCAGCCGAAATTTCAAACAGTGTATCCAGAGAAGAAGGAGCCGCACCCACCAGCGATGCAATTGCATTCAACACTTGGGACGACTGGTTTGTGACCTGCGCGCTCAATGCTGACGAAATGGACGCAGCCGTAGACGAAAGCGCAGACACATTGGTTGAAACTGCAGTTGACAATGACGACACGTTGGTGCTGCGCAGAGATGCAGACACCATCAGTGTGGACCCCAGAATTGCAGTTACGCTCCGCACCGAATTCATGGAGGCAACCACATCAGATGCAACGGAAGTAATGTATGAGCTGACCGCATTTGCATTGGACCCCAAATTCGTCTGATTGACGCCAATCGTGGTTGATAACGAACTTATTGTGTTGGATGAATTGGTGGAAAGCGTGTTGATGGCCGAAATGCGCGTGCTCTGCAATGCTCCGTTGGAATTGACATTCACAATGCCACGGTTGTATGAAACCGCGTAACCTTTGATCATTGTGTACGCTCCATTGTCCGAATAATTTATTACCACTTGCACGCTGTTTCCGGGAGTGAACGCAAATTTCTGTTTAAGATTTGTGGCAGTTTTGGGGATGAATGCGGTGTTGAACCGGTGTGTCAATGATGTTTGAGACGAATTGTAGGCTTCATCATTCAATGATGTTGCAATGACGGCATTGGATGCATCCAACAGACTGACACGATAGCTCCCATTGGTTGTTGATGAAAACATGGTCCCGGTCATGGAACTCACAACGTAATTGCTACCGGCCAGAAAGGTTGGGTTGGACAATCCAACTATGATGCTTCCAGAAGCATTCGCAACAGAAACCCCGTTCGGACCGGACGTGGTGTAGATGGTGGTCTCGGATGCCGATGTGGCCTTAGCGGACACCGTGAACGTGACAATAGATCCGCTCACTGCGGTGACATACCCCTTCACATAATCCGTCGCAGAATACGCGATTGTGATGTACTGTCCATTTGAAAATGTGCTGCTGCCCCCCGTTTTCGTGAAGGTGATGCTGTCGTTGATGTTTATGCCCAGCAGGTTAAACACCGTGCTGGTCGTGGTGTCCGGAACAGACGACCCTGATATCTTCGGCAAGATCAAGGTGTTTATGGATTGCGTGGTTGAAACCTGCGCATTCACCGCATCCGACAAAATTTTCACTTGGGATGACCGCATGGTTGTTTGCTGCGAAAATGCCGTGCTCATTAAAATGTCAGCGAAATCCAATGCCCGAACAGTGGATGAAGTGAGTGACACCATGTTTGAAACCGCAGATGCACGCACCGATGTCGCATTCGTCAATGAAGTGGATCGCACCACGTCCAATGATTGCAACCGACTTGCTTCGGTGGACAGCGCCGATGAATTCATGGAAACATTCAAGCTGCGCGCAATTGTGGCAGTGCTGAGTCCGGTTGAAATTGAAATGTCCTTATTTTGCAATGATGACACTGCAGTGGAAATGCCTGAACTCAATAATTGGTTCTGCGAACTGCGGTTGGACACATCGCCCGACAGCACGCTGCTGATGGACTGATCGGTGGACTTCATCACTGAAACGGCAGTTTGCAACGCGGTTGAAGCCAAATCAATGTTGTTTACCCGAAGAGAAGTGGCGGTTGAAATGGACAACGACAACACGGCATTGATTGAATTGCACGTGGACACTTGACTGGAAATAACCGATGAAAACGATTCCATTGCACTCACTCGCGTGCTCGTTGCGGTCGTCATGGATTGCAATAGTGCCGATTGAGACTGCGGCATTGACACTTCAAAATCAGGGTTTTGTTTGAATGCGCTGGTAATGTCTGACAATGTGGATGCAGCGGTTGTCAATGCTGCACTGTCCAGCAGACCAATGCATGACACAATGAAGGACTCGGTTGCCAATGCATTTGAATTGTATCTGGGCTTATTTAAACTGAAATTCCACTCTCCAGACACATTGACCGGTCCATTCAAATTGGCTGCACCGTTCACTATTAGCATGGGCGTACTCAGATTTATCGCTTGAGGTAAACTTGCACCAGTGCGAGTGGGATATTCCAGAAGAAATGCACCATCCACATAGCTTGCATTCACAGTCACTCCAGTCACTCCAAGTATTTTAGAGCTGTCATATGCAATCCCATTGTTTGTGTATTTGGTCCGAATCACAATCGCTGGATTCGTGATCGCACTCAGAATTGTACTTGGTGCGGCAGTTGAATATCCCAGCCTTATCGTGTTTGTGGTGGGTTCAAACAATCCAATCCACGCAATTGCAGAACCTCCCACCCATGTAATGTTTTTGGCATTCAACCTTGTCAAAAGTTCGTTCACCAATGCAGCGCCCGTGCGATACAGGCCATTGGACAGCACAACTTCAATCCCCGACCCAATGGTTTCATTCAACAAACAAGTTCCGGTTGTTGAGCTAATTAAAATCCGGGAATTTTTTAAATCTTCCGACACATTGGATTGGAAATGGTCCACAATCGCAGAGTTGGTGACGTTGGTTGCAATGTTGGCCACGTTGGCCGTTGCATTTGCAATCGTGGTGCCCGAAATGACGGCAATGGGAAGGGTGGTTGTGCCGGTGAATGCTGGATTAGCCTTCGGAACTTTCAGCGCGTTTAACCCGGCATCAGTTGCATTTCGCGCAACGGTTTCCTTGCTCGTCACTCGGGTCAAATCCACCACGCCGGATAACACATCGGATGTCGTCTCATTTTCAACCACGAGTTCATCAATCAGTGTGTTGGCAAATGACTGGGTTCCAATGTATTCCACACTGGCAGGAATTGTCAGGCGTCCGCTGATCTTGACCCCGTTGAAAGCATTGTCTCCAATGCTCCGAATTGTGCTGGACAAAATCAGCGGACCTTCTGCAAATTCGGTTCGCCCATTGAATGCCTCGTTGGCAATTTCAACCACAGTAAATGCGTTTTCAGGAGTGCCGTATCCGTTGTATGCTAGGGTTGATCCAGCATATGTGGCCGGAATTAAGGGAAACGCGCCCCAATTCGTATTCGCAGAATTATATTTGCTAACATTTACACCGGTGATTCTGAGTGTCCGATTGCTGCTGGACACGAGATCATATGCAAAATTAGTGTCAAATGCAGACATATTATTATGAGTTGCCTTATACCATAAAAATATATAAAAATACGTAAAAATATTTAATTGCGTGCGTCCTGGTTTGTTGCATGTGCACACATTGCATCAGTTGAATGTGCGTGATTCCTCATTGCATGAATTTACATAATTCAATTGTGCAGCACTTGTTTATATAATTCAATTGTACAGCACTTGCAGTTCAAGTGCAATGGAATAGTCGTTTCCATTCAAATTGATCACGTTGCCAAATTTGTCCAGCAACCGAATGGTCAGTTTCTCCAAGCGGACCGGTCCCAAATACTCGCGCATCTTAAATATCATGTCGCCTGCGTTGTCGTTGATGATCGTCAACTGTCCACTGCTCACGGTGATTCTTCCTAAAATGTTGAATCCTAAATAAGAATCCCCCGTTTGCGCAATGATGCTGTTCGTGATAAAATTTTTGTTGTAATCGTCAACATCCACATACAAGTAGTTCCAAATTGAATTGCCATAAGACGATTCGCTTTCTAAAAATGCATAATACGTCAAAATGGGCACCTGTCCAATTAAATCAATGTGCCGGGTTTCCCATGTGCGACGATACACAAGCTGTTTAAATCCCATCATCCATCCCGCAGTTCGGCTAATGGTCTTAATGTTGGAATTGTAATACTCCTTTTCATGCTCGTCCTTGATTCGTTGAATGTCGCATTCGCTGTAAATGCACCCGTTGGTCAAATACTTATTGTATTTATTTATGTCGTCAAATATTATCACATATTCAAAATCAGGATTCATTTCCATCGTCAGAATCGTTTGATTCACGTGTATGATTGTTTTGCTATTATAGGAATTGATTGAAAGCAGGAAAAACTCCATGCCATTCGCCGTGTTTTTAAACAAGTTGTTCATGCACTCCATGAATTCATCGGTCAAATAATTGCCGTCAGGAATCACAATTTCGTTCGTGTAAACCTCGGCCTGATCATACGGTGGAATGTTCAAACCAGTCATGATTACAGTAAACCGGTTACTTTTTGTGGCTTCGGAAAAGGCGTACCACATGTTTGGAATTTGAACCGATGCGATTTTCATGGACACCACGTTTTCCACGGGAAATGGCAATGCCCACGACGCATTGGTGGAGGGTGTTAAATTGTAATTCACGCGAAACAACGTGTCCATGGACAGCAGCCGCTTAATTACTCGTCTCTCAATGGGGTTGAGCACCCCCGTGGGAAATTTGTAATTGTGAGTGTTGGTCACTGGCGCAATGTTGCGCTTGGCGTAGGTGCTTGACCCTCCATCATGCAGTTCGGATTCCCTATAAAATGCATCGTAATTGGAGGGATGCGTGGAGTAATTCAGGTTGATCGTGTTTTTTTCTGATCGGGCTTCATTCGCATTCGGACGGTAGTCATTGTTTTGAGAGACGATGCTTTGATGGTAGGGTTTCACTCTGGATTGAATAAATTGTCTGATTTTCTCTCGGCATTGGTGAATGAAATGAGCAGCATCCTGATGCTGGATCAATGCGGTTGCAAGCTGATTGGCACACGCATCCGCCTCTTGCATGTTGCAGGTTGCTGAATCCAATTTGAACATGTCAAAAATTTCATAAACGGTGTAATTGCCAACATCAAAATCAATGACGGCGGCGGATGACATGGATATCCGATATCAATAAAATAGGTTATAAATATGCAACATTTATAATTGTAGGCAATGCACGAACAATTTTTTGTTGGTTTGTTCATTGTTCATGTTAGTTTAATCTTCAATTCGTTGACGATTTCGGCCATACGGGCAGAGTCAAATGCACCGTTCTTTGGAAATCCGTACCTCTTGACATAAATGTCAAATTCGGGACGCAACCTGGGTTTGGCTGCACCAACCTTCTGATTGTTGAAAATTGTGAAGGTTTTTTTGGTCAATAATGCTAAATATTCTGTTAATAATTCCACATTGGTCAAAATGGAATTTTCGGCCTTTAATTTTACAATTTCTTGCCTCAAAACAACCAGCTCTTTGCTCACATTGACTTCCACGATCAGCAACGTGGTCAAACATGAATTCAGATAATTCAATAAGCGAATGTAAACCGGATGCGAATTTGTTTTTAAGGATTGCAGTCTAACAGCCAGCATTTGAAATGTTTCCAACTTAAAGTTGTCAATTAAATATTGAAAATCACCAAGATCTAGCTGTGTCATAAACTCATTCAGATGTTTAAATGGATCACTTTTTGCCAATTTTATAATGCCATCAATTTGTGTTGAAAACACGCATTGTGGTCCGTGTATGCTACTTGCATTACTAGAAAAAACGGTTTTTGTCACTGCCATTTTGAATTTGAAAATGAAAATGAAGGGTCGTTACTAAAACCATGCATTTTAAATTAAATATATGAAATATTAATTTAAAAATGTGAATTGATGTGAATGTATTAATATTAACACTATATCTCTCTCTCTCTCTCTCTCTCTCTCTCTCTCTCTCTCTGTCATGATTCCATTGCTTCCTAAAGTACTGTTTCAGACCAATGAACATCGTGTTCCGCAACACATTGAAAGGGCGGTCCAAGACCGTGCACCCGGATGGGACTACCATTTTTACACTCATGAAAACATCATTGATTATTTTGCGGCGCTGCAGGAAGATGATCCCGATTGCAAGCCGTTGCATGATGCGATGTGCGAAGCACATGACATTGTCCGAACCGCCGCCGCCAATCAAGGCAATGATGCGAGTTCAAATGGGTCGTCATCCACATCAATCTCCACAACAACCACGGTCAGCGTAGCTTCTGCAACTGGTGCTGGAACCATTAAACTGGCCGACATCTTGCAGCTGCATGAAGTGTTCATGTATTATTATTTGTACAAGCACGGTGGCGCATACATGGACACTGGCGTAATCATGCATGAAGACCAGACCCTGTCTGCCATTGTGGAAAATGCTATTGGGATAAATCAAACAGACCCGCAGCATCAACTTGTCGCCATTGAATCATGTTTGACCCCTGTGATTTTTGCGGGCTTTATGGCGTGCACCCCGAGGCATCCTGTTCTACGAAAGGTCATCCAGCACATGTGCAGCTGCGTTGCCGATTTTCGCCAGTGCTGTTCGGAAAACACCAAGTTTGATGTTGCGACAATCAAACCAGGATCCGTCATGCACACATGCTGCAAAGAAGTGATTGATGGCTCTGATACGGCGGCGGCGGAGGCTAATGTTTGCGTGAAACTGCTCAGTGAAGTCATCCCCCCGAATGAATCCCGGGCCACCATTTATGACAAGAACAGCAACACCAGCAAGGACAAGGACGCCGATGTCGCAGTTTTTCCGCTATTCCATCACTATTTCATGGATAAAATCGTGCGCATTCCTTTGCCGAAAACAACCGCATCGGCGACAACAACCGATTTGAAGGACATTAAAATCGGCATCAGCGCGGCGGTTCCGTCCCACATGTTCAATAACGGCATCCACCAGAACACGCTGTATTTTTATGACGTGCTGAAGCACATCGGATACACGCCTTATCTCATTGTCACCAATGCCGACTACCAGAAATTCAAAAAGAGTCCACCCGATGGCTGGAACAGCTCGCACTACGAAAATGTCATAAGCTTTTCCCAAATTTATAGGGTGGAGTTTCAGGCAGTCGTCACATTTGGCGTGCAAATCTCTCACATCGTGCTGCAGCAACTGCGCCACATGGGTGTGAAACTCGTGTCCTACGTGTGTGGCAACGAATACCTCATTAATTCGGAGGCCATTCTGTATGGCCACGGCGAATCGGGCTCGTTTGAGCAGGATAAAACCAACCCGCGCAAGTCGCTGTTTGACGAGGTGTGGCTCATTCCGCAAATGATGGATATGAACGAGTGTTACAAGCGCACGCTGTCCCGCTGCGCCAAGGTGATTGAAGCGCCGTTCATCTGGTCGCCCAAAGGCATTGAAACCATCGCTGAAAAGAACGGCACCACACTGAACGACTTCCTTTACATCAATTCAAAAAAGGATTTGAATAAATCCAAACGGTTAGCAACATTTGACCCCAACATCAGCATCATGAAGTGGTTCCTGCCGTCGTTCGTGCTGTGCGAGCGCGCCTACCAACTGTCGCCGCAGCTCGTGGATCGCATTTACATCACCAACGCATTCCGAGATAAAATCGGCGACACCCTGAATGCCAAAAAAATAGAGAACACGGTGCGCTACACCGACCTGTTCCTGGACAAACGCGTGTTCTTTGAAAAGCGCTTCATCACGTTTGAATTCATGAAGACGCACGCCGATGTGGCCGTGTTCCACCAATGGGGCAACCCGCTCAACTACATTTACTTGGAAATGGCATGGCTCGGATACCCCTTCGTGCACAATGCGCACCTGTGCGCCGACCTCGGATATTATTACGAGGGCCACAACCTGGAACAGGGCGCCGAGGTGCTCCTGCGCGCCATCATGAAGCACGACTCGGTGTCCCGTGAATACCTTCGCATCAACCGTGAGCGTGTGGACCGCTACCTGCCCACCAATGCGGCCCTGCAACAAAAATACAAGAAAATGTTTGACGACCTGTTTTACGAGCCCTGAAACATTTGAATTCACGAACGCATCTTCCGAATTCCGCTGTGTTTCATCATCATCTTAAACGGATGGGTGGAACCCAATTCCCTGCTAAAAATTTTAGTTGAAAAATCAGGACCATAATACTTTCCTTCACTCATCTTAATATTTATTTCATATTGGTCATATTCGTCATTGAAGTATCTGTCGCGGACATACCCAATAGTCATTTCATCAGTCAGTATGTCTTTAATGTTAGAGTGTTGGTCTGGGTGTGGGTTAAGCATTAACCTGAGTGGAAATTCATACCTGTGCTTATTATGCATTGTCCTAATGCGTTCTTTAATTTGTTGTTTTAGATGGCCTATAGTTTCGTGAGGGGCAATCATAAATTTTTGTCTCAAATGTTTCCAGCCATCCAGCAGGTAATTACCATGCACTTTAACTTTAATATCACGATCATCTCTCACACCAGCTCTGCCATATGATTGATGTGAGTGCTCCTGACCGCCTCTCCCCCGTTGCGATGTGCGTCTAATTGAACGACGCTTAACATATTTTTTGTTTTTGTTTCTTAATTTACGTGTTAAATGCATTGTTTGTTGTGGTGTACATATACATATATTATAAAATGAAAAATTGTGTCATTTTATATTAAAAATCATTTGGTTAACATTTTTATTAAAGTATTGCAATATGAATTAAAAAATGGTTGATAGTTGTTGAGTTGTTGGGACAAACCCCATGCATTACATCACAAATGGAACGCAATACTCTTCCTTTTGCACCGGGGTGTTTGGGTGTAACTGCGTCGTTGCCTTTCTTGCCATTTTTTCTGCTGGTGCAGCATTTGCTCTTTTCTCATTTGAGTTTGAGAAGGCTCATGGCAACACCCGCAGTGGTCTTCATTCGCCTGATCCACTTTGGAATTCACGACGTAGAAAGAAAGTATCGGTAACCGCTGATATCATGTGAATGTGTATTTAAAAATGATATCAATTTTTTATCATCGTAATCGTATATTCAAATACATTTCTTGAATCATGTTGATGTTGATTATGCCGAGTAGAATAGTTTCATGTGATTACAGTTTTTTTTTACGCATTGGAACTGTTTCTTCCACATCTTACCATAACGAGATCCGTTATAATGTTTATCCGTGCATTTATTGTGCATCCGCCACTCTGCATCAGATACATTCTTTAATTGTTTTAATGTCATGCGCGCGTATTTACTGCCACATTTGCGTTTCACTGATTTGCCATATTTTTTGAGCTCTTTATCCATAATCCATCCGGGTGTGCATTTGGCATCTCGGCATTGCTCATATTTTGTTAGACGCGCCCTTAATGTGGATATATTTCGTGTCATGTTTATATTTTATAGGTTTATAATTAATTATTCTATAGATATAAATTTTTAAAATTGATACAATAATGCGATTTTGTTCGAGGTATATTTTCGCGCATCCATCCACCAACCTATAGCATTAGAGCATGTATCATAACATTGCGTGCACGATATTCAATAACGGTAGTGGTAGTGGTTGCATTTGCAGCGGGTTTCAGCATTCTTCGGATGAAATTCATTGCGATTGCGATTGGGTTTGATTGCTTATTGGTTTTATTGGTTAGAATATTTGCATTTTGTATTCAATTTTTATTAAATCAAATCCAATGCAAATAAAATTGATTTAAATTTATTTACAATGATGGTCTAAACAAAGCAAACAAAGAAGAAAACAAAACAAAACCTAAACCAAGCACATGTATTCCGAGATTTTCAACGGCGACTATGCCATTCGCGTGGGCGCAAACCAAGCCGAGAATGACGCGCTCATCAAAAGGGCACCGCAGCACGCCATGTGGTTCCATTTGAAGGACTTCCCCAGCCCGCACGCCGTCGTTGTGAACACGGCAAATGCGGGCACCTACGACGCCGAAGTGATCCGACGTGCTGCCATGCTGGTTAAACATCGCGCGGCAGTAAACATTCGCGGACTGCGCAGCGTGGGCGTCAATTACTTGCCAATGAAACACGTGCAACGCACCGAAACCCCCGGTAAGGTCATCATGACCAAGGCGGCCAAATGCATCCAGGTTTGAATGTTGTGTTTGATATTATTATCCATTTTATCTCGTTTCCCAAAATCAAAAAGGAGGAAACTTGGCAACGGAGGATGCACTTAGGATTATGTTGCATCTTTATAAACATCATGATTGGTTTATTGAACTTCCGATTAGAGAGAAATTCAAGCAAATAATACAACAACCCATGCGGGATTAGTATTTCAATTATACTCACATTAAATATCCGAATCCATGATCCAATGACCAGGGAACGGAGGAGGGGTTCGGGGAACTACGTTCCCTGAGAGTAGTAATAATCGGCAACGACCGTCTTGGCTTTGACGTATCGGCTCATTTTTGCGGCGCACACGCCTTCCGCCAAGGCGGCCTTTGCAATCGTGGGCCACGAGCCCAGCAGCTGGTGCGTGGTCGCCTCCCTCTTTTCCACCTTCTTGCCGGTCGTTGCGCATGTTGGGCTGGTGTTCGTTATCGCATAATAATCCTCGCGCAATGAGATGCCATAATAGCCCTCATTGTTTCCCTGTTCGGTCCACACGGTCGCCTTCAGCGCATGCGGCGATGCATTCAAATACGCCTTCAGATCCTTCATGTCTGCGTCGGTCAATGGTAATCCAACCGACTGTTTCCATTTATGGTACTCTTTCAGCAACACCGAGTTCAAAATCTTGCCACAGTCAGAAAATTGGCACCGTTCAAACAAAAATGTCTCCACATTCAGACTCAGTGAAAGCGATGATATATCCGATGCTGGCATTTTTTTGTATTCCACCGTTTTCAGTTTCACGCCAAGGTAGCCGTGCACCCCGCGAATGCGCTTGGCTTTGAACCGCACATCCAAATAGTTCTTCAGCGCGTGGAACGTTTCCTTCGTCGGCTTGGTTTGACACCACAGACGGAATCGTCCCTCCATGCTGACCGATGACTCCTCCACATCAGGGCGCACAATGCACGCCACTTTGATGAATTCGTTGAACTTCTGCGTCAGCTCGTCCTCGGGCAGCAGCACGTTTTCATATACCGATTGGTGACCCGCCGCAACCACCTCCAGCTCTTGTTTCTGTTTGGCCACGAGTTCCCGCAATTCGTTCAGCTCCAGGGCCTGTTTTGCCGCCGTTTTTTGCAGGTCACTGTTTTCAGCTTCCAGCATCTCGTTTCGCTGCATCAGTCGGTTGAAATTGTCAATGCTGTATGTGCGCGAATGAATGATGTCGGCAATGTGTTTCTTCAGGCGCTCAATCGTGAAGTTCGTGCTGTCGTATGCAATGATTTCGGTCTTGTTTTTGCCGCCCACTTCAATGCTGCGAACCTGGCGCTTGATCTTCGGATACGTCTTGATCAGGTTCTCTATCTCCACCTTGTTTTGAACCCGGAAGGCGGCAACCAGCACGAAATTTTGGTATTTTTTGCGGTGGTCTATTAAGCGAGTGGAGAGATCATTTGTGTGGCCGAATTTGATCAGCTTCTCATTGTCAGCATTCGTGTTGTCAATGGTTCCAAAATAGATGCACTCCGTGTTCAACGGAAACTGGCCAATGATCGCCTGCTCCACGGCGCGCTGCTTCTCCTTCTTCGTGGATTGGATGACGGAGTCCTTTTCTTGAATCATGGATTCCTTTTCTTGGATGACGGCGTTTTTCTGTTCCAATTGCTGTTTCAATTCATCGGTTTCTTCATCCACGACCTGATGCAAAACCTCTTCCATCTTCATGTAATATTCGTGAATTTCCGATGCCTTTTTCGTTTGAGCCTTGAGACACAGCGACTTGAAACAACGAACGGTGAGCATAATGATTTGCTTGTTGTGACCGCCGTTCATTTTTATTTTTGGGGTATCCAAAGCAGTGAGGTTTTTGTAATCAATGTCAAGTTTGAACTGTTTTTCCAACAAGGTCATTGCATTCACCTTTTGTTGAAATCCTAACCATTTCCATACATTGTCCAAATCAACGATGAAATCCAAATTTTTATCATAGTTCAAGTAGCAATAAAAACTACTCACAAACAACTGTTGCTCAAATCCAGTGAATGATTCCTGAATTTTGGTCAATAGTCTGCCATTGTATTCCTGCGACAGTCGGGTGATGGGGTTTTTCTCAATCAGCTCAACGATGTTCAGCTCCTGATGTGGTTGTTGTTGTGGTTGTGTTGCGGGTTCCATGGTGGTATGGGTTTATACTATGCATAAGCGGACTCTGTTTAAGTTGTTTTAGGCATAAGTGTTTTTATAATTTGAAAGCAGACCTTGTAAAATCAGTTTAACAATATTAAATTAGTTTATGAAAAAGTGCTTTTGTACAAACAAAAGCACTTTTTAAAAATTGGCTTTCGCGTATACGAAAGCAGATATAAATGTGAAGTGTTTTTGAGATAAAAGCGCTCACGCAACTGCGTGAGCGCTTTTGTATACGCAAACAAATCTTTTCAATGTGCAAATGTTTGCTACGCCGTTCGGAGGAGCGCTTTTCACCATTTGCTCTTTTTTACGTTGATTTTGGGACCCTTTTTACCGGAGTTTTTGGGGTCATAGTTCTCCTCTTCATCATCCGAGTGCAGATCTTTGGAGATTTCCCAGAATTCCTTAGACCCCAGCTTGAACGGCCCGTGCTGTTGCGCCTTGTACCAGAAGATTTGCTCCTGCAGTTTGTTGGATTTCGCATTGTTATTGATCACCAAGCACTCAAAATTCTCGGTGCACTGGTCCATCACCTGGCAGAAGCTCTCAAACGTGGGGAACATGCCCGCGTAGTTCTCGTAGATGCGTTTGCGATTGGCAATGTAGGGCTCGCGCAGGATAAACACGTAATCAATGTTCGTGCGCAAATTGGGCGGAATACCGAGAGGATATTGCATTGTGATGACTAACATGATCTTCCAATGGCGCCCATTCATAAAGAGGAGGCGCATCATGACATCCTTGGTCCATTTGTTGTCGTAGAGACAATCGTCCAGGACGACGAAGGTGCGGGGGTCAATGGTGGAGCGCTTATAAGTTTCAACCTCCTTTTTCACTTGTTTGAGGACGGCCTTTTGGCGTTTGAGGATGTTTTCTATGATGGCGGTGTTGTAGGCGTCGTGGATGAAGAGCTTGGGGACGTGGGCGGCGAAGAAGCCGTTGCCGGCTTCGGTGCCGGAGATGACGGTGCCGATGGGGATGTCCTGGTGGTGGAACATGAGGTCCTGCACGAGGAAACTTTTTCCGGTGTCACGGCGGCCGATGAGGACGATGACGGGGCCCTTGTTTTCATCGGGCCTAAAGCTGATGGAGCGCATGTCAAATTTGGAGAGCTCCAGGTTCATTGTTATTATTATTTGAATACACTTGCTTACTTAATTAATTAAAAATTAATTAAAATGTATTATTTATTTTGACCTATTACACTACAAATAAATAATATTACGAATGTTTAAACGCGCGGGTGCGATGAAGGAGTGGTTTCAAAAGTTTTATTACATCGTGTTGTATGCATGGTACGGATTATATGCTGTTGCGCTGCTGGGCATTGCGACCGTGGCGCCCGCCTACTTGGAAACGCTAAATGAGGTGTTAAAGTATTTCATAATCGTGTTCTTGCTAGTGCGGTTCAATCCGTGGATCAAACCGGAGCCGTTCACCGCGTTTGATCGCACCATTGTGTTTAGCTCAGCGTTCTTTTTGCTGGCATCCACGGCCATCACGTCTCTTGTCCTAAATGCATTACATTTGCCGAATGCGCATTAACATTTCTTATGTTTATTTGACCATGTTATATGTTTTTCATGGTTATAGTTTTCCTTTTTCCGCCAGTGGGCGCGCTTCTGACGGAGGTGGTTTTACGACAGGAACGGGCACGGGAACGGGAACGGGAACGGGAACGGGCGGGAGACGCGCTTCTGTGCCGGCGAACTGAAATACTACGACAATCAATTTTTTCAATGGTTTTATGAAACACGGTCATTGCATTTGCAATATTATCATCATTCAATTCAACCATGGTCACCATGCTATCATCATGCTGATGAAAGTAATCTTTGATCACTTTATCAAGTTTTTCTGGTGAAATTGTGAATTTGCTTATGTCTCCTTCTTGTGAAACTGCGTTGAAATGTTTTATCATCAACAATGCCGATATTATGTTGGCTGCACTAGAGTTCAATTTTTCAGCACTTTCACTGAGATCTTTTGATATCATTATTGCAACCGCACGCAATAATATGTTGAACCCTCGCCTCTTACATCGTGCATCCGTCTCAGAATAAATATCAATTATCTTCTCGTTGCGCACAACCATTTCTATGGACGAAACGCACTCATTTCTATGCATTAAGCACAATAATAGCGGTGGTCTCATAAAAGAATTCAACGACAATGTTGAATACATTGATACAGTGCTTCCTGTGGGAAATGATGTAAGGTAGTCAATGTGTAAATTAAACCAGTGACAGGTCGGTTGAAGTTTAGCATTTAATGCGCGGATAATGTCTTTTGCAACGGTCAGATCTAGAAACTGGTGGTCGCATGGTGGTGAGTATGGGATAACAATCACAAGGTTGTGCGGATTTTTCCAGTTGAATCCATCTATTTGAAAACTACCGGATAAATTTAAAATTTTCATACGGTTTGCATCAATGTAACTTCTAAAATCCTCCGGGAATATGCCATCTTGGTCTTGCATCAAGTTAAATATATGAAGGTTGCCGTCATGTATTATGGCGATGAACTTGGTGGATTGCAGCGTACACACAAACTTGTGTTTACACGGACCTTCTTTGTCTTTAACTTCAATTTTATAACATGCGTTCCCATTTACAACCGTCAATCGTTTTATATTAAGCAATTCGGTGGAACTGTACACAATGTCCATTGGCCTCTGCATTAATGTCGTATTGTTGTCGTATTGTCTTATTTTACTTATTTTATCAAATTATTAAAATTTTATTTATATCATGAAAAATGTATAGCAATTCATAATTGCAAATCATGAGCAAAATGCCGGATCTGGATGATTTGGAACAAGCCCTGGTGAAGCAGGCGGTTGAAACCATCGAGGCCAAGATTGGCGCCAAAAAAACGAGCGACCCTAAAATCAAGGACATCATCGCCATTGTGGAGCGCTTCATAAAGAAGCACGAGCTGGTGTGTTACGGCGGCACGGCCATCAACAACATTTTGCCGGAAGAGGCGCAGTTCTACGACAAGAAGACGGAGATCCCGGATTACGATTTCTATTCGCCGAACGCGCTGGAGCACGCGAAGGAGTTGGCCGACGAGTTTTACAACAGCGGGTACTCCGAAGTGGAGGCCAAGTCGGGCATGCACCACGGCACGTACAAGGTGTTTGTGAACTTCGTCGGCATCGCCGACATCACGCAGCTGGACCCGGCGCTGTTCAAGAACATTCGCGCGGATGCGATTAAAGTGGACGGCATTCTGTACGCGCCGCCCAACCTGCTGCGCATGGGCATGTATTTGGAGCTGTCGCGCCCCGAGGGGGACGTGTCCCGCTGGGTAAAGGTGAGCAAGCGGCTGGCGCTGCTGAACAAGCACCATCCGCCGAGGGCTCACAACTGCACGCCCGGCCGCCTGCACCTTCCATTTCAAACGCCCAAAAAACCCAAATATGCCCAAAACATTCCCCCTACACCCACTGCAGACGAGATTGATCATCATGCCGGCAACGAGACCGAGGACGTGCGCCTGTTTCGCACGGTGCGTAATGTGTTCATAGACGAAGACCTGGTGTTTTTCGGGGGGTATGCCCTGTCGCACTATGCGCGGTACTTACCGAAATCGGAGAAGGCGCTGTTTGCGCAAATACCGCATTTTGATGTCCTGTCCACTGATCCGGAAGTCAGTGCTGGAAAGGTAAAAGAACGTCTTGAAGACAACGATTTCAGGCACGTGGTGATAACGAAGCACTCGGGCATTGGCGAGATTGTGCCGGAGCACTACGAAATCACGGTGGGAAAGCACAATGATCCGGTCGCGTTCATTTACAAGCCGGTGGCGTGTCACAGCTACAACGTGATCCAGGCGGGCAAAAAACGGGTGCGCATTGCCAGCACGGACACCATGATGAGCCTGTATTTGGCCATGATATACACGGACAAACCGTATTACGATGTGCCCCGCATTCTGTGCATGTGCAAGCAGCTGCATGACATTCAGCAGCGGAATCGCTTGAACCAGAGCGGGCTGCTGCGGCGGTTTGGAATGACGTGCTACGGCAAGCAGGAGACGCTGGACGACATCAAGGCCGCCAAGGCTGCGAAATATCAAGAGCTCAAACGCAACAATCCCGAATACGAAGAATGGTTTCTGAAGTATTCCCCCATGGAGTACTTTGAACACACCTACAACGCCAAAAAACACAAACTCACTGTAAAACGGTCACCCAATGCAAAAAAAACCCCCGCAAATAACCATTCAAACAACACTAGCCAAACCCCTGTAAAAACGCCTATAAGAACCCCTGTAAAAAGCCCCACCAGCCAAAGCCATACCAGCAAAAGCCCTATAAGAGTGAAAAAAACAAGAAAGACAAAAAAGAAATCAAAAACACTTATCAATAAGTTTTTCAAAATAATAACTTAAACCAAGTCAACTAATGCAAATCATAAACATTCTGTGAACATTTATTATTTGATTTTATTTATACATTTGATTTGAATACATTTGGAATGAATGATACCCCAGTGGTGATCACATATTGCAACAAGTTCAATGAGACGAATTATGAAAACACGCGACGATTGGTGGAAACGTTGAAAATCAACAATTGGGATCATGTTGTGCTGGGGGAGGGTGAAACATGGGAGAATTTCATGACCAAAATAAAGGCATGTGCTCGCCATTTGGAAACGCTGAACCCTGACAAAATTGTTGTAATCACAGATGCACACGATGTGTATTGTCTGAGGAATGCGCATTATTTCGTGGATGATTTCAAATCATTGAATAAACCCATTGTGGTGAGCGCCGAGATGTTTGCGGAAGGTCGGATAAATTATGACTCCAATTGTGTTTATTCGCAAGTGGAATGGCTTGGACCTTATTTTGAGCACCATGGCATGCGCATTTCTGCCACGGACCACGTAAAAAAATACGTAAATGGAGGCTTAATGTGCGGATATGCCAAGAACCTGCTGCATTTGAACAATTGGATGTTTGAAAACGGATACACGGATGATCAAAAGGCGACGGCAGCGTATGCCAATGCGCATCCGGACAATGTGCATTTAGACATAGATGCACGGTTGCTGCACACGTGCACTTCAAGTGTGAATTTTGGATTGCATTCTCAAGCGCAGAAAGAAGACAGTCCGTCATTTGGAGAATTATTTGGGCATTCCGCATATTTTTTGCACATTCCCGGACTGAATTGCGGAGGAGGACAACCCATTTTGTATGATATAGTGCATGATGTCATGCAAAAATACAATGATCGCATTGCAAGTGAAATGCCAGGACACAATTACAACTACGTTAAATTCAAGGAGTATCATGAATGTGAAAAAAATAAATAATCAAAATCACCCGCCCCCCCCCCACTCAATAAAAATAAAATGTAGCATTAATGCATACGGCCTAAGGAAATCATGTTTTCCATTCCGAACCAGTGGATAAAATGGGGCATGTTCATTGTTCTAATTTACTACATCGCGCGTTATAACTATAAGCAGCAAATGTTTATGGAAGAGGGGTATGAAAATTGGTCGGCATGCGTAGAACAAGGCTACCCGAAAGATTGGTGCATGTTCACGCCAGACCCCATGCAGCCCGCTCCCGGGTACTGCAACTGCGGTGGCGGGCATTACGGCAGTTATCATTCGGACGGCAAATGCAACTGCTATTTGTACAACCCGCAGCTGACACCCATGTACGTGGACAAGCTGTTTCACGATTTTTTGGCGTAGGAATGGAACAGGTCAGACGAATCATCGTGATAAGAAGCACGGTCATCATCATCATCTGCATCGTCATGACAAACCGTGCAGCAAAGGCATCCAAACCCGCCCTCTTCGTAGCACCAGCACACGTCGCAATCCAAACTGTCCTGCACCAAGTCAGCGCATTCAAAATCGTTGAATTTAACAGATGTTATGACAAATATGCTCATTAGCACGGTGGTCAATGGTAAAAACGGCAACAGCATAACGGGCATCAATGCAAATGTTGCAAAAAATATTACAATTATTAAATTAAATTCGGTTTACATTACGTGAATTTAATTATTTTAACAGTCGTTTGCGATTTTTGTGTGATTTTCCACTTCTAGATTTATGACATATGCATTCCACATGGTATTGCATTATATTATGTGTATTATAATATATTTCAAGCCAGCCCGAAATTGGCGGGCAGCTCTGGAATGGATGTGCCGTAATACGACTCAATCTCCTTCAGCTTGCGAAAGTCGCGGCGCGTGATGAAATTGACGCCGCTGCCCTTGCGCCCCCAGCGCCCGGAGCGACCAATGCGGTGCAAGTACGTGTGCACGTCGCGCGGCATGTCAAAGTTGATGACTGTGCTCACCTGCTGAATGTCAATGCCGCGCGCCGTCACGTTGGACGAAATGAGCACGCGGTGCGCCCCGCTGCGAAACTCCTGGTACGCTTTGTCGCGCACTTCCTTCTCCATGCCGCTGTGAATGCAGCACACGGGAAACCCGTCGTTCGTCATTGCCTCCGCCAAATCACTCACGCGCCGAATACTGTTGCAGTAAATGATGCACTGCGACACGGAAATGCGAGTGAACAGGTCCTTCAGCGTGGCGTACTTGTCGTGGTCCGTCTCTAAAGCCACGTGGAACTGGCTGATGCCCTCCAGCGTCAGCATCTCGCTTTTTACCAGGATGCGCACCGGGTCGCGCATGAACTTGTCCGACAGCGAGTGCAGCTCGGGCGGCATGGTGGCGCTAAACAAGCACACCTGCACGTTCGTGTTCAGTTGCTGAAAAATGTTATAAATTTGCTCGTTGAATCCCGCTGACAGCATTTCATCGGCTTCGTCCAAAACAAGCATCTGCATTCCGCGCCCGATGGCGGGCTGACGGCGCAGAATGTCGTGCACTCTGCCAGGGCAACCAATTATAATTTGTGGTCCGTTTGTCTTCAGGTCGGCCACGTCATCATCGGTGGATGTTCCTCCAATGAGGAGTTGCACATTGAGTCCAGTCATTTGCGTTCCCAGGTCTCGGACCACATCATGGATTTGTTTGGCCAACTCGCGCGTGGGTGCGATGATGAGCGCCTGCGGCTGCTTCACATCCAAGCGCACCCGATTCAGTGCGCCGGTGGCAAACGCGCCGGTCTTGCCGCTGCCCGACTGCGCCTGGGCAATGACATCACGTCCATCAATGATGGACAAAATGGATTTCTGCTGAATGGGACTGGGCTTTTCAAAGCCGTATCCGTATATACCACGCATGAGATGCGGATTCAGATCGGGTATATCTTCCCACGCCTCAAATTCACGGGTCGGGGTGGATGCTGGTATTGGATTCGGTGCGGTCATTGTGTACGCTGGGTTAGAATGCCGCGGTGTATTTAAGCCATTTTTTAATTATTAATTTTGCATCTCAATCAACTCATTTTTGTATTTTTGTTGAAATGAATATAAACAAATCTCACAACATATAAATAGTTTTGGCCTCCTTGTGTTTTTATCTATCATTCCTCTCAAATGACAGCGGTTGAACCAACGGTTCCAGTCACCCCAGTTTACAAACTCGCCGATTTTGAGACCATCAAATGGAACGGATTTGAATGTGAATTGCCGGAAGACGTAATAACTTTGGTTTCGCGCATAGCGGATCAAGTGGGTGCTCCGTCCTATGTGAAGACCCCCATTTTTCCCAAACGCGAAAAAGAAAAGGTGAATGCAGCGGATGAATCGGTGTCGTCGTCGTCGGCACTGCAACGAAAGCCCCGAAGCGGTGCAAGTGAAATCACGTCAGATGATTGGGAAATCATCCGCCGGTTTCAAGCAACCGAGTTGCACAAGCGGGAGGGGATTGATGCGCATTTGGACAGCATCCGATCCGACTTGAATAAAATCACGGACAAGACATTTGATGAAGTGTTCGCTGCGTTGTGTAACCGCATTGACGAACTGAAGGACGAGCCCGATGCGAGCCATTTGCAAACGGTGGGTGCCGCCATTTTCAACACGGCCAGTTCCAACCACTTTTTTTCGGCGGTGTACGCGCGGTTGTTTCATCAGCTGTTGCAAAAATACGATGAAGTGTTTAAGAGCGTGTTTCAGACGAATTTTGATCAGTTCATGGCGCTGTTCAAGACCATAGAGCACGCAGATGCGAAGAAAGATTACACCCGGTTTTGCGAACTCAACAAAACGAATGACAAACGGCGTGCCATGAGCTTGTTCATCATCAACTTGATGAAGGAGGGGGTTATCGCACCAATCCAAATCATGGACATAGTGCATCAGTTGCAAACCCTCATTCAGGAACACCTTCGACAGGCTGACCGGGCAAACGAAGTTGAGGAACTCACTGAAAACTTATTCATCATTTTGAAGGATGCGCACCCAGTTTTGAGAGCGAAGCATGCGGATGACTGGGCTGCCATTGTTCTTGAGGTGGAGTACAACAGCCAATTGAAGCCGAAGAATGCGAAGTATCCCAGTGTCACCAACAAAACCATTTTCAAGCACATGGACATTTTGGACGAACTGAAAAAAACAAAGTAAACAGTGCATGCTGCATGATAAACAAACACGCAAAAACAGCACATAAAAACAATTAAATGATTGTGTTTATGATTGGTTTAATTATTTGGATTTCACATGGACAAAGAGTCAGTTGAATTGTGCATAGATGCAAATGACAGTCCCGCGCATTCGCAGTCATTGGAATCGTCCATGTCCACATACGACAGCATGATGCAGTCACTGCACGAGGAATTGAACAATGCACCCCCCCCCGACTTTATGGATTTTGAAGATCTTGATTTTTTCAAGATGGATTGCGCAACCGCAGTTTCATTTGATTATGAAATGAATTGCACGCTCAAGCAACTAAAACACATTGCCGGGTATTATGGGTTAAAATGCAAAAATCGTAAGGGAGACATCATTCAGGACATTGTGTTGTTTGAGATGGATGCATCAAATGAAGACACGGTTTTGCGCCGCAAGCGCCTGTTTCATTACATGGACCTTTTGAAAAACGACGAATATCTAAAATCATATGTCATGATATGATTCGCATGTGTAAAAATAAACATATAAAAATAATTACATGATGTAATTTAGTTACAACCCCAATTGCGTTGCATTGTGCATTTCTCTCTATTATATGACCGCGAAAGAAGAACGGGCCATGCATTTGGAAATGCACCGCATGAATCGCACACAGGGCGACACCATCGCCCGAAATGCTGCACTAGAATCCGAATGCGCGCGATTGCGCATGGCATTAAAGCATGAATCTGAAACCCATGCGGCCACTCGCGATGCAGCGACCCAACGGCACAATACGCATCATGCTGCTGAAAATGAAAGGGTTGAAACCATGCAACGAGAACGACAAAAAATGCAAGAAACAATAAAACAGATGGAGCATGAAACCATTGCACAGATAAAGACCAACAATGATGGCATGAAACGCAAGTTGTATGCCCAATACGCGGAATTTATTGATAAAAAAACCAAAGAATTGGATGGAGCAAGAAGAGAATTTGAAGAAGATTGTGAACGAAGATTGGTGACTGAAAATAAGGAGCGTGCCCAGCGTGAACAAGAATGTGAACGAAGATTGGCGGCAGAAAACAAGGAGCGTGTCCAGCGCGAACATGACCACCGCTCCCAATTCATGGCTCACATGGAGGCAGCAAATAAAATGACGGCTGAAAAAATGCGACAAATGGAAGAAGCCAAAAAGCATTTTGAAGAAGAATGTGAACGAAGATCAGCGACGGAAAAGAAGGAGCGTGTCCAGCGCGAACATGACCACCGCTCCCAATTCATGGCTCACATGGAGGAAGCAACCAAAATGACGGCTGAAAAAATGCGACAAATGGAAGAAGCCAAGAAGCATTTTGATGAAGAATGCGAACGAAGATTGGCGGCAGAAAACAAGGAGCGTGCACAGCGCGAACATGACCACCGCTCCCACATTGCGGCTCACATGGAGGCAGCAAATAAAATGACGGCTGAAAAAATGCGACAAATGGAAGAAGCCAAGAAGCATTTTGATGAAGAATGTGAACGAAGATTGGCGGCAGAAAACAAGGAGCGTGCACAGCGCGAACATAATCACCGCGCCCACATTGCGGCTCACATGGAGGAAACAAACAAAATGACGGTTGAAAAAATGCGACAACTGGAAGAAGAAAGAACCCAAATTGCGAGACGGGAGCAGGAAATTGCAAAGTTGAAAGAAAATATGAAAAGAGATCTGGAATCATTGATGCAGCAAATTAATGAAAACAAACTTCAGCTTGTGAGGGAAAAAACCGAATTGATTGCATTTACAGAGAAACGGTTTGAAGAGTATGTTCAATCTCACACTGCAGAATTGATGAAGACGGTGTCATTCACTCAAATGTCGCACGCGGTTGCTGCCAATTATGCCCACACACAACTGATACACAATCTAGGGTTTAAGGACAAGCGAATATTGATTTATTCACACTATTCCAAACACGACGAAGTGGAGAGCTACAATTATTTGACGCTGGAAGGGTTGGATCATCGGTTTGACTTCATCATTGTATTGACAAACTGTCCAAACAAATGGGAACTGAATCATCCAAATTACAACAAGTTTCACATTCTTTCGTACAATTTTAAGAGCGATTTTCGCAACTATGGCGTCTTCATCATGCAGACCGAACAAACGCTGATGCATGCATCGCAGGTGTGTTTAATGAATGATTCGTTTGTGGTGGTGGACGTGGGCGCATTCGGAAGATGCATGAAGCATTTGTTTGAATCAACCGCAGCGGATTTTGCGGGAATCACCAGCAGTTATGAAGGCACATATCATTTGCAGTCGTATTTCATGGTGTTCAATGGACGGGCAGTGACTGCAATTGTTGATTATTTTAAAATGCGCGGATTGCCCATGAATCACCACGCGTCCATTTCGGATTATGAACTTGGAATCACATCGCATCTTGTGAAGAACGGTCTTGTGCCATTTGCACTAGTTTCAAACCAAGACATGCCGGTTCCGATGAACACCACTCATTGCAAATGGTCCGCGGTGTTGCAACACACTGGAATTGTGAAACGCCAGCATTTTTTAAAACAGTACCCGACCCGGTTTGCAATGACGGATCTGAACATCGCCCTGATTGCCGATAAATTTTCGCAAAATGCGCATTTCATCCATTTTTTAAAGTACAATGGCATAAAATTGGATTAATTTTCATAATTAAAGTATTGTGCATTTATAATAACCAACAAATATCAAACCAAATAAACCATAAATGAATTCCATTGACACATTTCATGACATAAATCACGTTCTGTATATTAATCTGGATTCGCGCATAGACCGTCGCACCCATTTTGAATCGCAGTTCCGAAAAATTGGATTTCAGCCGCAGCGTTTTTCGGCCATTCGGAATGAAGACGGCGCCATCGGATGCAGCATGAGTCACGTGGCATGTATGGAACTCGCCATTCGCAACAACTGGGATCATGTGCTCATATGCGAAGACGATGCCACTATAACCAACCCTGGACAACTCGTGCATCAGGTGAACCAATTTTTGAAACGATTCGGGGATGCATGGGACGTGCTGTTGCTGGCTGGCAACAACTACCAGCCGTTTCGCCAGGAATCGGCCGAATGCGTGCGCGTGGCCAACTGCCAAACTGCCACCTGTTATTTGGTGCGTCGCCCTTATTTTGAACGGCTGTTGGCGAATTTTAAAGAGGGTCTAAAAAACTTGAAGGCCAATCCCGGACAGCAACCCGATTATGCAGTGGATCAATACTGGAAAAGGTTGCAGCGCACGGATCGCTGGTATTTGATTGTGCCCATTTCGGTCATTCAACGCCCTGATTACAGCGACATTGCCAATCAGCACGTGGATTACAGTGCGGTCATGAATCAGGTCAACAAAAAATGGTACGGGCGGGAAACGTAGTTCCCCGAATCAGGGAACTACGTGCCAAGCATTGCGCCCCGCATCTCCCCCACGTTTGATAGCGCATCCGCGCGCTGATTTTTGTCCCGGTACACGTGTTCAAACTCAATTTTCGCAAATTTGGATGCCAGTGTGGTTGCGCATTGGTGCAGCGGCACCAGGTTGGGGGAATTCACTTTGTATTTGCCCTGCATCTGCCGGATGACGAGCTGGCTGTCGCCCCGCACCTGCAGCTCCGTTATTCCCTGTTTCAATGCAGTGTTCAGGCCCAGGATGAGTCCCGTGTATTCGGCTTCATTGTTGGTTGCGCTGTAACCGGCAAATACCGACTCCGCAAACAGCTCGGCGCCATTCGGGTCATAGAGAACTGCGCCCGCTCCTGCGCGTCCCGGATTCCCCTTGCTGCAGCCGTCAAAGAATAGGGTGTTCATGATGTATTAGTGATATGCAGGATGCAGTTTATACAATAATAACACATCATAATCATAATGACAAATCAATTTTTATTATTATGATTATGCGTATTAAAATTTAAATGATGCGTGATGTATTATTTCATCATGCACAATATGAACAATGCAATCATAAAGAACGTGATGTACATTAATTTGGAGTCGCGCAAGGACCGGCGCGCGCATGTGGAGGCGCAGTTGGCAGCCCTTAAGAATGCGGAGCATAATGGAATGCCGAACTTGGTGCCCGAGCGCTTCAACGCCATTAAACACGTGGTGCACGGCGCCATCGGCTGCAGCATGAGCCACATGCGGTGCATTCAAATTGCCAAAGAGCGCGACTGGGACCATGTTTTGGTTTGCGAGGACGACGTCCTGTTCACGAATGCGCCGCTGTTTTTAACGCAATTAAACAAATTTATGGCCACGGTTCCCACCTGGGACGTGGTGCTTCTGGCGGGCAACAATATTCCGCCGTTTCGGGTGGTCAACGATGCGTGCATTCAAGTGAGCAACTGCCAAACCACCACGGCATACATTGTGCGCGCGCACTACTACGACACGCTCATTGCCAATTATCGCGCGGGCATCAATCAATTGATGCGTAATCCCACGCAGAAGCTGGAATACGCCATTGACCGATACTGGTTTGAACTGCAGCGCCGGGACCGCTGGTTCCTGATCACGCCGCTCAGTGTGGTGCAGCGCGAGGATTACAGCGACATTGAGCAGCGCTTCACAAATTATGGGCATTTGATGCTGGATTTAGACAAAACACAAATGATGCGACGTCGGATGGAATCCATTCCAATGCAACTTAAAAAATAACTATGGAGGTGTGCCCGTTTCAAACTCGCAGATCATTCGGGGCGTGGTTGTTGCGCTGTGTTTGTGGTATGTGTAATGCGTGGCATGTCCGAATTCGTACTGGTCCTGGTTTAGATCCGTTTTGGTTTTGGGATCCGGTTTGTGATCCGGGTTGAGTCTAGAACTGCAGCAATAATTGCACAATGACAATGACAATGAAAAGGGCTCCATGTTTGATGAAAGAGGAGTTGGTTCACTTGTTTGTGGATCTTCTTTTGGAGTGATGGTTGGACTCTCTCTTGGCGTTGCATTGGCAGGACCTAATACAGGGCTGGTTTCGGGGGTTGTTATTTTTTTGTATACTGTAAACATTTCAATGATTTCAATTTGAATTTAAATGTTTTTGCAATTAATGTAGTATACCTGGATTTAATTTTACACAAATTTGAATTTGCATTGAGTTGTGTTGAAATGTCTGAATCCAATGGCAACGGCAACGGCAACATCACGTTTTCAACCTGCTGGTACCAATTCAAGGCCAAGTTTGATTTCAGCGTGTACGCCCCCTGGATCCGCAACATGCTGTCCAATGTGCGCGCATACAACCTCGTCATTTACACGGACGATGCGGGTAAGGCCGTGTTTGATTTTGATGCATACGCCGCCGTCAATCCCCGGATCCGCGTCATCATGAAACCATTTGAATCCTTCCGCAATTATGCGCTAAAAGACATGTGGATTGCCAATCATTCAAAAAATTTGCTACTGAATAAATGGGTGGATTGGCGCGTGAATGCGCTGTGGTCAGAAAAAGTGCACTTTGTGAATGAAACCGCAACTCGGAAGTATTTTGACACAGAGTTTTATGGCTGGTGCGACATTGGGTACTTCCGGGGTCGCACAACCGGACCGTTAATAGATTTGCCCATGTCACAGCTGCGCGGATGGCCCAAACCCGAAAAAATTGCAGTGCTTAACACCTCAAAAATTTATTATGGTTGCGTAAACAATGACTGGACCCAAATTGATCACTGCATTCGGATCGTCAATGACCCCAAACAAACCTTAAACCCGGGTCTGAATTTCATTGCTGGCGGGTTTTTCATGCTCCATAAAACCAAGGCGGAGTGGTGGGCCGTCACTTATGACGCCAAGCTGCACCAGCACCTGTCCCGGGGGCGCACCGTAAAAGACGACCAGCAAATCATTGCAGATTGTGTGTTTTCAAAAGACACGCAATCCCATTTCCACATATGTCGTGAAGAAGGTGCCAAATACGACGTGTGGTTCCTGTTCCAGCGGGCGCTTATGTAAGTTGATTTATTACATTGTTGTGTGCGTATGCTTCATTCAATGTACTTTTCTTCGGAGTTGGACTTTTTTTCGGAGTTGGACTTTTTTTCGGAGTTGGACTTTTTTTCGGAGTTGGACTTTTTTTCGGAGTTGGACTTTTTGGACTTTTTTTCGGAGTTGGACTGCGTCTGCTTTCATTCAAAGGACTTTTTTTCGGAGTTGGACTGCGTCTGCTTTTATTCAAAGGACTTTTTTTCGGAGTTGGACTGCGTCTGCTTTTATTCAAAGGACTTTTCTTCGGGGTTCCTCTCAAATTAATCTTGACGGGGGGTTTCATGATCTCATCTACAATCTGATTAACATACTCATCCAAACTCATTTGTTTGGTTGAAGTTTTATTTGAAAAATCCGAGGACACGCGACCTCCTCCGCCCGTTATGATTGGTGCGACATTGACATTGCCCAATCTGGAAGTTATCATCTCCTGAAAAAGTGCTATGAATTCGGCCACCGTTGCAGTTGCAGGAGTAAGCGATTGACGGGCCTGATCCAATTGTGCATGGTTGTGTTGCTGCATGGCCTGCATCAAAACGGTAGCACGACCCGCAAATCCAGCATCAATATTACACTGATAATTACGCATAATGGTTGCAATATCCCACGTGGGCTGGATTCTACCAACCGCTCCAAAATCTATTAAAAACGCATTCCCTAATGGATGCGGTTCGGGCAAATATCGGACAGCTGTATTCACCATGATATTGTTTGGATGACAATCCGCATGCGATAATCCCATTGCACCCAACCTTAGCAATTGCAGGTGGGTTAAATCAAACGCAAGCTGTCGTTGTTCCGGGGTTCTGCCGGGTTGTTCCAAGTAATTAAGCAATGTCGTGCAGTTGCTCATGAGCTCCATGGTGATGATGCCCAACCCTCCCCCGGATGGCATCAATCCTTGGGCAACCATGAAAAACTCATCAAGAATTTGGGGGTCGTGACGACGCGCGCTTATCGCAGGGTCTTCGCCGGGACGCGGGACCGGAACTCGTGCTTGAAGCTTGTTCATAATCATCCCCCTAAACCATTCAAGACTCGGCATATCAATGTTGGTTGCATAATTTATTATGGCCGGACAAATCGGAGAGAAATAACATTGAGCCGGTGCACCCCCCGCCGCACCTCCTATCGGAAACAACGAGTTATTGTATATTCCGTGTTGCACATTTACTTCGTGGGCAATTGCTTGTGCTGTTTCCAATAAAAAATCGCGTCTATCCAACCCATGGTTTGACATTAGGAACGGCCGTTCAATGATCTGTTGTCGGTCTGGGTGCAGCAACACCAGTTTGACAATGCACTGTGCAACGCGGCGGGCCTGGGATGTTGGGCGAAATGCATGCGACACTCGGGTGTGCCGGTACGGCGATTGGTCTGGAGGACATCCCCAAAAATGCAACGTCAATGACGACCTTGATGTGTCCGTCAATATTCGCACATGGGGGCAATGTGTTATGAAATTTGAAAATGCGTTTCGTGCAGTCATTGTGTGGTCTACTAACACGACTCCTCCCTTCATGTTTCGTTGTTTCGTTAATGAATTTTATTAATATACTATTTATTAATAAAATAATAAAATATTTTGAGGCCATAGTATGGTTGTGATTCTTAATCATTAATCAACTTCCTCCACGCTGGGCCCTTCTTGTGATTGTTGCTGCCCCTGTGGCTGTGGCTGGCCTTGGCCATACGGTGGGCCTTGGCCATACAGCTTTGCCACAATGGGCGCAACGATGCCCTCCAACTTTTTCTGCTGGGTTGTGTACTCCTCAACTGACAAGTCATTTGCGGATTCCAGCCATGCCAGCGACTCCTTGCACGCCGCCTCTATTGCGCCTCGCTCCTCCTCCGACAGCTTGTCTTTTAGTTTTGCGTCATCTGTGGAGTTCTTCACGGAATAAATGTAGTTCTCCAGCCCGTTGCGCGCATCAATGCGCTCCTTGTGCCGGCTGTCCTCCTCCCTGTATTTCTCCGCCTCCGACACCATGCGCTCAATGTCATCCTTGGACAGCCGCCCCTTGTCGTTCGTGATCGTGATCTTGTTGGACTTGCCACCCGCCTTGTCCGTGGCATTCACGTTCAGCACGCCGTTGGCGTCCAGGTCAAACACCACCTCAATCTGCGGCGTGCCGCGCGGTGCCGGTGGAATGCCGTCCAGCTGGAACTTCCCCAAACTGTTGTTGTCCTTTGTGAGCTGGCGCTCGCCCTCAAATACCTGGATCAGCACGCCCGGCTGGTTGTCCGCATACGTGGAAAATGTCTGGCTCTTCTTGCACGGAATCGTGGAATTGCGCTCAATGAGCTTGGTCATCACACCGCCAGCCGTCTCTATGCCCAGAGACAGCGGCGTCACGTCCAGCAACAGAATGTCCTGCATGGCCTTGGACTGGTCGCCCGTCAGAATGGCTGCCTGCACCGCCGCACCGTACGCCACTGCTTCATCCGGATTGATGGAGCGGTTCAGCTCCTTGCCGTTGAAGTACTCGGACAGCAGCGCACACACCTTGGGGATGCGGGTGGATCCACCCACCAGCACGATCTCGTGGATGCTGCCCTTGGAGATCTTGGAATCCCGAATGACGCGGTCCACGGGATCAATCGTGCTGCGGAACAGGTCCATGCACAGCTCCTCAAACTTGGCCCGCGTGATCTTCGTCGCAAAATCCACGCCATCAAACAACGCATCCACCTCAATCGTGGTTTCCGCAGACGACGACAGGGTGCGTTTGGCGCGCTCGCACGCCGTCCTGAGTCGGCGCAGCGCCCGATTGTTCCCCGACGGATCCTTCTTGTGCTTGCGCTTGAACTCCTGCAGGCACCACGAGACGAGCCGGTTGTCAAAATCCTCGCCGCCCAAATGCGTGTCTCCTGCCGTCGCCTTCACCTCAAAAATGCCGTCGTCAATCGTCAGCAACGACACGTCAAACGTGCCGCCTCCCAGGTCAAAAATCAGAATGTTGAGCTCACTATCACTTCCACTAACGCCAACGCTTTTGCCTTTTTTGTCCAGGCCGTATGCAATGGCCGCTGCGGTGGGCTCGTTGATGATACGCAGCACGTTCAGGCCCGCAATGGCGCCGGCGTCCTTGGTGGCCTGGCGCTGCCCGTCGTTGAAATACGCCGGCACGGTGATCACCGCATCCGTCACCGCGGTCCCCAAATAGCTCTCTGCGATTTCCTTCATTTTGATTAAGATCATGGCCGAAATTTCCTCGGGCGAAAATGTTTTTTGCTCACCTTTGAACTCCACCTGTACGTGCGGCTTGCCGCCGTCTTTGGCGATCACTTTGAACGGCCAGTGCTGCATGTCGGCCTGAATGGTGGCGTCATCTATTTTGCGGCCGATGAGGCGCTTTGCGTCAAAAATGGTGTTCTCCGGGTTCATGGAGACCTGGTTCTTCGCCGCATCGCCGATGAGGCGCTCGGCATCGGTGAATGCCACATAGGACGGTGTTGTGCGGTTGCCCTGGTCGTTGGCGATGATTTCCACGCGTTCGTTCTGCCAGACGCCCACGCACGAATACGTGGTGCCTAAATCAATTCCGATGGCTTTCTTGGTTGAAGACATGGTGCTGTGTTTGCGGGGTTGGGTTGTTGTCGCGTGTTTGGTAAATTATATCCTCACACAATCTTTAAATTATTTTGCATTAGTTTTATTTATTTGGAGTTCATTCGGATTGCAGCGGCCATGATCATTTCATTTACCTCGCACGATGATGGCGGCGCATGCAGCCCCGCCGCCGCATGATTGTGAATGTGCTCCACTGCAAACGCGCTTGCTTCTTCGCTGTCTGGAACCCAATACACGGATTCATGCATTTTTAGCCAGTATGAAAAATAAACGTCTTCTGGAACAGAAATTTCTGAGTCGCTCGGATACCGATGCTTGCGCGTAATGGCCAGCATGACGCGCACATTGCGCAGCGACAGACCGCCATTGCCCACTGTAATTTGCATGGGGCGCCCATTGTTTAATGATGTCATAATGCCGCCATCGGGCCACGGTGCGCCCACGTAGTCGTATTTCAGAAACGAATCAATTGCATCTCCGCCTTTGAGGAGCAGCGTGTCGCACTGAAAAATGAGCGCATGCTCGCACTTGAAACCGTCCAGCAAGCACTGCCATAACATTGGATTCCCTAACATTTCACTGTATTCGCGTGTGGTCAAATTGTGCTGGACCATTCGCACATAATGAATCTGCTCGTCCGAAATGGCGTGGCTCAGGCCGTCCTTAACAAATGTCTCATTGTCGGGACCATGACACACGATTAGCCCCCATCCAGTGTGCTGTAATAAGAACATGAAATTCTTAATCACAGGAATCAGGTTAGGGTGCTGACGCGGTTCAATAATGACACAAAACTTGCGTGCCGCGTGTTTGGATTGCAAATGCTTAAATGCATCGGCACCCAATCTGTCAAATCGTTGCAAATATTCGGTCCAACATGGATGATTCATGCAATTATTGATTGTTGTTGCTTATTAATGTGTTGTTTTTAATTATCAATTTGTGTTAAATTCATAATTAAATTCGGGCAACGTCGTGAACATTTACTAAAAGTCCGGCCCGCCCGTGAATGCAGCCACGTCTTTGACCGTAGATGAACCACTGGCAGTGTGCTCTTCAAACTGTTCAATGATGTAAAACCCGAGGAGCGAAGACACGTAGACCAGTGCTGCATCACGCAACAGGAATTTGAGCGGTTTGGATTGGGGTTGAGGAGCATCTTCACCTTCGCTGCTGATGGCATTGGCGTTGTTGGAAAAGCGCATCTCCAGAAACTTGGCCACCAAAAACACGAAGGCAATGATGCCGCTCACAATGTAAGCGTTGCGGTTCATTTGATAATTTTTGCTAAAGTATATACTAACCATAACGAAACATTTGGCCCTTTTTACGAATTTTACCTTTAAACACAATTAAAATGCCATTGTAATTGTTTTTGTTTCAATGATCAATCAATGATCAATGAGAAAACTATTATATTCCATGTGCAATCGTACATTTGGTGCGCCATATTTTTTTTATCATGTCAATTTATAAACATGAACGAAATCATTTTGCGTACCCCCAATTATTACAGGGGCATAGACCCACAACATTATTACAGGTCATCCAGCGGAGATGCATTGGAGGGAAAAGCAACTCGTGCAACGGATTTCAAAAACGTTTATCTTTCGGATTTGTTGAATAATCCCAAATGCAGTGTTTCATTTACTGTGTACCGTGACGTGGATGATAAAACCGCTCATGTGAAAACATCTTCGTCTGATGTGAAAGGCGGGATAGTTATGTCCTACAATCCGGAAACCAACCTGCTTGCGATTGACTGCGCTAAAAAACGTCCAAACCGGTTAAGCACGCTGTTTAGACGCACTAACAAAGTAAGGTATGTTGAACCTAATAAAATAACAGTTTCTTCAATTGGACGTTATTGCTTGTTGCGACGTGTTTCCAGAAGCGCGTCTAGTCCCAAGGCCAGGCCCAGTCCCAAAGCCAGGTCCACGTCCAGTCCCAAGGCCAGGCCCAGTCCCAAAACCAGGTCCACGTCCAGTCCCAAGGCCATGTTCCGAGGTGGCAAGAGAACTAGAATCACTATAAAAAATAATCGGGTGCACAAGACTCATGGCTGGTAAAACCGGTCGTCAATCGTCAATGGTGAGACTGTTTTCTGTCTAACTGACTTTGTCACCCGTCGCCTATATTTGTTCATCCTTTATTGAATTTATTTACATCATTGTTTTGTTACATTTTATTACCAAAAATTGATTCATTCATTTGTTAATAAAACTTATAATATGATTCAATCACAGCAAAATGCCGAAGAAGAAGAAAATCCAGAAAATCATGAACCCGGTCAAGATCAATCCAAATGCTTACAAGATGTGCCCCATTATATGGGACAGGAATGAATGCGGCATCAGCATTTTGACGATGGAGAATGCGCACCCCCAATACAATCGCAATCCCATGTTTTATGTGCCGCTTCGCAAATTCATGCAATGCGGTGGCATGTGGTCGGCGCTCAATTTGTGCACCGTGTTTTGGGAACCACCCCTATATGGAATCCCGCGAGATCATGTGGAAAATGAAAGGGTCAAAGGTGCTTATTTGATTGCGTTTGCATCGGATTTGGCACCAATCTGCAAGGAATGGGCAAGGGCTGCATTGAAACAATGCAACTATCCAATTGTGGAATCAAATGACGCAGTGTTTGTTGAAATCGTGCTGTTCAACGAGGCCCGCAAGGCCCAAATGATGGATGCAATTTCGCGTCACAACTTGCAGGTTACCATTTGCGAAGTCACCAACACTTGCACGGTCATTTAGGCGGCCAAGATTTCAGGCCAAGATTTCAGGCCAAGATTTCAGGCCAAGATTTCAATGTCGTCCAGTTCGGGCGCATCAAAATTCAGCTTTTTTAATGGTTCTTCCATGGAATGCACATCAAACATGTCCAATTGCACGTCTTCGCCGATTTTTAGACGATCCTGTGCCCCGTCATCATCTTCTTCTTCTTGCAGTTTGCGCTGCATGTATCGCTCGTTGCTGATTTGTTCCAGGCGTTCCTCGGTCTTGGGCGCATGGATGCTGTGCTCTGCATTATTCGCATCAATCGCGCTGTCCACGTCATTGAATTTGATGGATGCCGTGGATGCCGATGCCGTGGATACAATTGAATCGCTTGAAGACGGAAATGCGTCCGAAATGGTGGATGCGGATGCGGATGCGGGGGGTGGTTCAATTCCGGCTGCAATGGCCGCATAATCATTGGTCTGAGATGGCGTCGTTGATGTTATTGGTTGTTGTTCATCCAACACCTGCTCCTGCGACACGATCTCCTCCTTGATTTTTATTTCGGTGTGATCTTCAATGGTCTCGTCCATGTACGTCTTCAGAATCATTTCCAGCGGAATGCTGTCCCGGATGCTGTCAAGAACACACTCCTTAATGATGATCTCCAATTCTCTCCCGTTCTTCTGGACGGAAAGGGGCGGAATGCCGCGCTCAAACAAATACACGTTGGTGTACAGTTTGCGCGCGCAATGTGTGTAAACCTTGTGAATGAATTCGTTGAGTTGCGGTACGTCAATGTCCACCTTTTTCTGCTTGCTGCCCACCCGCATGCATGTCAGGCTCTTCAGCTGAATGATATGCACGCACGTCACCAAGTCCGCTAAATACCCACATCCGCTGCGATCCACGATGCGCTGCGTCTCTTGCGCAATGATGTTTGCATTCCATTTGGGCACACGCGAGAGAAAATTCTGAAATGTCATCAAATATTTGCTCGTTTCATTGTTTTCTTCACACAATTTCCACGCCTCGTCAAAAATGGACCGAACCCCTTCCGACATCATGGGTGCCAAAATGTTGATCAAACGGGCGCACCATTCATTGCGTGATTCTTGCAGGCTTGCGAGAGAAAAGTCGTCCATTTGGGATGATGAGTTTTTACATAAATGATATATTTTCTAAACTGTCATTGGAACGAAATAGTGTGAAATGCAGCATGAACATCATAATCAACTTTTCGTTCCTAAATTCGTGGCGGGCTTTCTGAAAGGCAATGAGTTTCTCGTATTTTTTATCCGACGAAATTTCCGACTCTGATCGCCCTTCCAACCACCGCAACAAGTCCATGCTGCTATATGCCCTCTCATACAACTCGTTGGCCAATTGAATGATGCCGTCCGCATCGTAGGTTCGCTGGAACGACACCGCCTTGTTCAGCCACTCGGTGCGCTGCTGCTTCAGTTTATCCAATGCAGAACCGGCAAACGTTTTCCGAAGCAAATGCGCGTGCAGATTGACCTGCGTTCCGTCAATCACCGGCTCAGGCACATGAATCTCGCAGAACCGCGACAAAATGGGTCGCAGAAGCTTGCATTTGTCCTCCACCACGATGAAGAACCGGGTGGAGTGGTTGAAGAGCTCAATGCATCGGCGCAGAGCGGACTGCGCATCCGTAGTCAGCTTGTCCGCGTTCAGCAGCACCACGCTCTTGAATATCTCTCCATCTTTTAAATCCACATTGGTTTTGGCAAAGAACTTCAGGTCCTCCCGAATGAAACGGATGCCCTTGCCGTGCGCGCAATTCACGTGCATGACGTAGTCCTTCAGCGCCACCTTGTCATTCCCGTAAATGCTGCGAATGAAATTCCACGCCAGCGTGTGTTTGCCGCAGCCCGACACGCCGTGAAATATGATGTTCGGGATTTTCTTTTGCGCGATGAAGTACTGCAACTTCTGCCGAATGTCGCCGTGAATGTCCAGTAATTCGGATTCGGGCTTGGATTTGGGTTTGATCACGCGAACTCGCTTGGGCATCTTGGGCATAGTTGATAACAACAACATGGATTCGCTCATTTGAGAGAAAATGGGAGACATTAAAATTACCTTAAACACATTGGCGAAATAACTTTAATACTTATTCTCTCAACAACAACAACATGAAATATTGAACCCATTGAAACAATTGAAAAAAATTGATTTAAACATCGGATTGCATACTTACGCAATTAGTCAACTCATTCACACGATGACTTCTTGGGCCAGCATCGCAAAACGCAACATTCCATCAACCCAAAAATCAACTGCAACTGCAACCAGAATTGCAACCAGAATTGCAGAACCTGCAAGGCCATGCATCCAAGTAAATCCGGATTTATACGCTGCCGCAAGTATAGCCGAATCGCGTGACACGTACGACAAACGAGAATATGAACGATATGAGCGAGAGGAACAGTCCCAGTGCAGGCCAACATGGATAGACTTGAAGCGGCCGGATGCACCTTCCCCCGATGCACCTTCCCCGATTTTCAGAACGAGAGAAGAACAACATCAATGGATGCACGACGAGGCAATTAAAAACCACGCACATTCCAATGAAGTTTTTGACCGGCGCATGCAGGAATGGCGCGCCAAGAACAACTGGCTGCTTCCGCCGATGAAAACCGAGGTGTCCAAGGATGAACAGACCCGAGGATTTTACATCGGCAAGGACGACGACAAGGACGTGGATGTGGTTAAATACGTCACGCCTTATAGCACCGAACGTGATTTGGAGCATAAAGGAATGGTGAACATGATGTGGTGCCTTGTCCATTCGCGGGCAGACGAACTGGTGGCATGCAAGACCGTGGCCGATTTCAATGCGCTGTTTGAACAGACCATTCGGCTGGAATATCCATCCTATCCATCATTCAGCATGCAATATCGGTTGAAGCGCATCGTCACCCCGCGCAAACTGCTCTGGATGTTCTCGCAAAAGGCCAACCTGTTCCCAGGCAAGGCACGGCACGGAACCGCTCGCTGGTTAGTTGAGCCAACCAACCAGTTTCCGGCTCCCGTGTTTGACCCGAAGGTTTACACCAAGAGCATGGTGTTTTTCAACCTGTGCGAGTGTCGCGGCACTACTATCAGCACTGACGAACACGGGGTGCGCACCACTAAACCCGTGTACCTTGTTGGCGCGTCGGGCGGACGTGACGAGACCGGCATCTGCGTGGTTGAGCGTTTGGCACAGTTCGGAGACGGGGCCAAGATTCGCTGGCTCTTGTCGGCCCAACAGCTGCGCAAAATGGAGCGCGTCGTGTTCGTGTCCGACTGCTGCCCCTTCCGGGAATCCATTGACTATAACAGCGATTACGATGATTATTGGTGAACGAACCTAATTTAAAAAAAATTGAATGCATGAAAGTGTAATATTTTTCATGCAATCAACACAAATTCAAGCCCAAGTCAATAAATGCAAGCCCCGGATCATGAACCAGCCAAATGCGACAACGCATCAAATGCAACCAACGCATCAAATGCAACCAACGCATCAAATGCATCAAATGAAGCAACGCCCTCTGTGGCGCATCCATTGCTTTCAGTTGACCACTGGAAGCACACCAAGGCATGCACTAATAATGAACGAAGGGAAACGCAGACACAGTATTATGTCCGAATGAATGCTGACCCGGCAGTGGTTGAACTAGTGAGCCTGGACTCCAAGCCGTTTGGCTCCGTCAGTGAACTGATCCTGGCCGAATTGTTCCAAATGGCGCCAAGAACATCCAGTCAGCACGACGGCGTATTTGAGGGACACAAATGCGAAATCAAATGCGCCCGGCGATGGGCCGGAAAAGACGACTGCCGGTGGCAGCACCTGGAACCCGAGCACGACTACACGTTTGCCATGCTGGCCATCCTAGAGTTTCACGAGTGGAAGGTGTGGTGCGTGACAAAGGCGCAACTCATGGGCGAGCTGCGCGAAAAAAAGGTGGTGACGTTCCAGGGCAAGCAGGGCTGGTGGACTCTGAAATCGGCCATCATGCCGTATCTCACGCCCATACACGGACTGGAGTGCCTGCGCAAATTCGTGAGCACCATTCCAAAATGAAAATCACATAATGACATCACACAATGACATCGCATAATGACTTATTGGCTCATGTAGTCCGAACAAACACGTAGGTGCATTCCTCTGTTTTTTTTGATTCAGTTGATGGCTGCGCCTTTTGTGTAGGCTGCGCCTTTTGTCCCGGGCGCCGGCTATTGGCCATCGTGAACACCGCACCGTCTAGAAGGCGCCACCCGTGCTCGCCATGAATCCGTATCACATCGTCCAGCAGATCGTATTTCTTGTCGGTCTTAAAGTTTTTCACGCTCCAGCAGCTGTATTTCACGCCGAGCCCAATGATGCCCGCAATCACCGGGCTCAAAAATTTATTTAGCCACGTCTGGTATCCATCAAGTTCAGAAGATGAAACGCTCTGCGTCGGCTCGTCCGAGTAAATTTCCAGGTTGTAATACGGAGGGCTGGTGAGCGCAATGTCATAAGTCGCACCAGGGTCCATCTCTTGCAAGGCCACTTCGGCGGGTTTGTTAATCAGCGTGACATTGGTGAGCTCCAGCTCGTCGCGAATGGCGCGCAGAGCTTCATACGTCTTCGCGCAGGGGTCAATGCCCGTGTAATGCACCTTCAGAGCCCCTCCTTTGTCCATGCTTTTTGCGCCGATCATTCGGCCGCCCCATCCCGCACACACGTCCAATACACGCACGTCCGTCAGTCCGTCCTTGTTGGCCAAATAGGAGACCACCTTTTTTGCCATGAGCGGGCGGTACATGGTCACCTTGCCCAGCCCGTTGGCGAATGACAGCGAGCGAATGATTTCGGACGCATACGGCGTGGAGTGCTGCGCGCGGTTGAATCGCAGCGCCTTTTCCAGGCACGGCTGCGTCCACCGCGACTCCACGGAGTGCCCCTTGTAATTGCGCACGGCGTGGAAGTGCCGCATGTGTTTTCGTAATACTTTCATGCCCGCCACCTCCGTTGCCGAAATGTTGAACGGATTGGTTGTCACATCCTTTTTCAGGAGCAGGGCCCAGTCCTTCTGTATTTCGGAGTCACTGTAAGTTTCGTACAGCACGCCATGGGATTCCAGCTCAGCGGCTAACTGCGGTAGCATCGCCTCAAACTCGGCGTCGGTTAAGCTGGACAGCGCATGCTTTCGGTTCAAAATGGCATCCATTTGTGTTTTGTGTTGCGATAGTAGTCTGTTTAAAATTAGTAACATGTCCATTTTAATTCAATTTTCAGAATAATTAAAATGTAAAATATAATATAATAAATATTCATAATAAATATCATTGTAACAGAGGTGGCACCATGTGGCGGCGATTATTCTCAACAAATCATGGCCCACATTATGACCATGACCATGCCCATGCCCATTACATTGCAACAAGTGTTTCAATATTATTGAAACACATTGAAGCATGCCAAAACACGTCACAATTGATGGGTGTCTTATTTATTGTCGTGAGGACAATGTTTGACGTGTTTGATGCATACATTGACAAACGCATGAGTGATCATAAATATGTTGAGTTGCTTGAGAGTCGTGATCGTGATTATAAAGGGCCAAGGCACAAGCGACGACGCATTTTTTTGCATTACAATTGCATGTACACGCGTGAAATTGATCCACCGCCAACCTCCGACCGTTGGAATGATTATCCTTTGGATCGGGCGAACGAATTTGCACGCAGAGTGGTGGACGAGTTTAGGGACAGCGTGTCTAATTACTTCATGTGTGCCTCGGGACAGCAAATGCAGAACTTTCCAGCCCTAGATGATTTTAGACTGAAATATCGTGATTATGCATTTGACACCTTGCTTGCAAACTTTAATGCAATGCCCGGTTTTGAAGATTTTTGCCGCCACATCGGTAATGCAACAATTAGTATGGACACTCCAATTCATGACATTAAATGGGCACCTGTTGCAATGACATTGTGTGATTGTTCCTTCGTTAATGTAATGAAACGACTGAAATTAACTTCTCCCGCCGAGGAGAGAGATTCGCAAATAATTGTATCCTGCTTGTCCATGTTTTTTTCTGAGAATAGCGCACACGTCATGAACCGACTTGTCAGCGGTCATAGCACATTTCCCATGCCCATGCCCATGCCCTTGGAATGTTTTCCGAAATATCCAGAACACATTGATTACCTGGTCAAATGGCACCCAATGATTGCAAAGATTGCAAAACTACCTCCCAAAGAATCAGAATTTGAAATTCGGAAGCATGAACTGCAAGCCATTGCTGAAGTTCAAAAACTCGTTGACAGTGTTATGGAAGAGGTGAAAGAATGCACACTATGCAATCAGGGCTACACATTCAAAAGTGTTGTTTCGGGCCAAAAGCGACTATCAATTGGCCAAGGGTGTAGTTCTGCGCATGGTATGGTAGTGGGTGCCAGAAATCAATGCATGCCAGGCAAAAGTGTATGCGACTCGTGCATTCAAAGCCAATTATCATCCCGTATGGCCAATTCAGATAAATGTGCATATTGTAGAACATCCCAGATTCAACCTCTACAGGGCAGAAATGTGCTGAACCGGTTGACAAGAACCCTGAACATCATTCGGAGTAAATTGATTGAGCTTAAAGAAAACAGCAATAATGTTCAAATACTATCAATGTATGTTACATTGTGTCATTCACCCTGTGCTGTTTCATATCCATCATATGTGATGACCACATTTCGTTCAATGCATGAAATGCATAGAACGGAAATGACCGCAATTTTGTCAAAAAGGAATGCCATTGATGCAAACCTTAAATGGGTTAATGAGTTGGATGAACAAATTAAAGCACTAAATGTGCAAGAACGGAGTGATTTGGATTTGAAGGAAGAAGATGAGGAAGATGAGCCAGCGCATGCCGCACCAAAAAGAAGACGACGTTCCGCCGATGGTGGTGGTAAAAGCAACAAAACAAAACGACGACATCAACCCCGTCAACGGCAAAGCAATAACACGAAATCCAAAAGGAAGGTCCAACTAAATGACTAAATGATCTTGTACACGGTTTGCGTGTCCTGCGCCACCATCTCGGCAATGAGCTGCTCAAACGAGGTGTGCGGGTGCCATCCAAGCACTTGCGCCGCCTTGGACGCGTCGCCCCACAGCACGTCCACCTCCGTTGGTCGGTAGTACTTCGGGTCAATGAAAATCAGGTCTTTGCCCGTGACCTCATCGTATCCCACCTCGTCGGCCCCCGTGCCGCGCCACTTCAACCGTATGCCCGCCATGCCGAACGCCAGCTCAATCATTTCGCGCACGCTGTGCGTCTCCCCCGTGGCCAGCACGTAGTCGTCCGGCGCATCCTGCTGCAGCATGAGCCACATGCCCTCCACGTAGTCCTGCGCGCTGCCCAGGTCGCGCTGCGAATCAATGTTGCCCAGGACGAGCCGGTCCGTCTCGCCGCGCAGAATTTTGCCGAGTCCCAGCGTGATTTTGCGCTCCACGAAGTTGTGCCCGCGGCGCACGCCGCC
>Ga0214919_10000668_pt1 | contig 58320 bp, 50 predicted proteins | sample LL1503_MetaG_FD_177994 | JGI IMG/M metagenome (GOLD analysis project Ga0214919, IMG submission 177994) | Freshwater microbial communities from Lake Lanier, Atlanta, Georgia, United States - LL-1503 | ecosystem: Environmental > Aquatic > Freshwater > Lake | place: USA: Georgia | collected... | reverse complement strand
TCCGTCAACGACTCCGTCAACGACTCCGTCAACGACTCCGTCAACGACTCCGTCAACGACTCCGTCAACGACTCCGTCAACGACTCCGTCAACGACTCCATCAACGACACCATCGACGACGTCTGGCAGTGGCTCAACTGGATCATCTGGAAACACCGCGACGTCGACCCCAGCTCCGGCTTTGGTGACTTCTTCAAACGCCGCAACATTGGTGCGTACCCCTGGTGCTGAGTCAATCATTGTCAACGGAGTTGAGGCTGTGATTGAAACCAATAACGTTGACGTTCCAGCTGCTCGTACTCCTGATGCGCAACGTACTCCCGAACAGGTTGCTGCAATTCAGCAGGCTGGTGCAGCATTGTTGCAACAGTTCTTGGCTTCATTGCCCGCTGGTGCAACATCGAATGTTGTGGTTGTCAACACTGCAACTGGTGCTGTCATGCAGAACCTCGTGTTCGATGCAAATGGCAACTCAGTGAATGTTCCGGTCGAAGACATTGTGTTCCTTGATGGTCCGCAGTTGTCGTTGATGATCGGTTCAAACAATGCCAACATCACGGCCGACGGCAAGTACCAAGTTGGTGCTGGCGGAATCATCGGTGTGACTGGTGCAGGCCTGGGGGCAGGTGTATCGGGTGAAGTTGTGGCGATGTCGACCCCAACGTTGCTCGCCACTTTCCAGACCACTGCAGCAGGTGACTTCAACAAGTCAGCAACGTTGCCAGAGTCAATTGGTGTGGGCGATCACACGCTTGTTGTGGCCACTGGTACGACCTACGCAATGATGGGTATTCGTGTGGTGCCAGCGGCACTGCCAACCACTGGTAGTTCAAGTGAGCGAGTGATCATCATCGCCTTGTTCACCTTGGTGTTCGGTGCGCTGTTCTTCCGTGGACGCCGCACCTTCGCACTCTAAATCTTGGTAATTCTGGTGAGGATTTTTACTCATAATGAATAAAAATCCTCACCAGAAGCACGGTGAATTTTGGGATTGTTTATTTGTTGGTGATCACTGTGGATGTTCGGCGAACGACGATGCCTAAGACGAACAGCAACATTGCGATGACGAACAGGTTGTTCTGACCGTCCGAGCCAGTGGCTGGCAGTAGTGGTTGTGACACGGTGATTGGTTGTGTGAATCCGACGCCGCTCACCGGAGCAAACACGGCCAAGGTGTGATTACCCGAGGCAAGGTTGCTGGGCAAGTTGCCTCGAAGTGTGACGACACCTTGGGCATCGGCATATCCAGATCCGATCACCTGAGGTGTCGAGGCGACGATCAACTGCACGAACTCGAACGGAGTGAATCCACCAAAGCTGACGGTTATTTCCTCGCCTGTTGAAATTGTTGCATCAGCAATAATTGGGGTGGGGGCTACTGGCAGCGCTTGGACCGTGGCAAGAGCCGGCGGCGGAACAGTTGTAGTTGTTGCCGGGGCCGTTGTGGTCGTTGCTGGAACGGTTGTGGTCACAGGAATCGTGGTTGTTGCTTGAGATGGTGCGTTCGGACTCGACGAGCTTGGTGTCGACGAGCTTGGTGTCGACGAGCTTGGTGTTGATGAGCTTGGTGTTGATGAGCTTGGTGTTGATGAGCTTGGTGTTGATGAGCTTGGTGTCGACGAAGGCACGGACGAATCTGGGGTCGAGGACGGTACGGAAGGGTTTGGCTGCGAGGTGGGGCCAAACGAATCAGCACAGTTCTCGCCAGGCGCGCACGACTTGAAGTCGAAATTGAAGTAGATACCCATCGTCTGCCCGGGTGCTGGTGCGGCCTCAATGAAGACACTGACCATGAGGTGCTTTCCGGTCAACGCTGTCATCAGTGGTTCGGTGAGCGTGAGAGACGACCCCGAAAAAGTCTGACCGGGTCCGGTTGGCGTCCCGAAGGACGTACCGTTTGCCAAGAGTACTGTCGGTATTGACATGAGGCACGCGGACGGGGGACCCAAGGCGCCTACCCTTTGAGGAACTGGTCCAACACTGCAAAGAATCCAGGTGAATTGAGTGGAAACGATGTCTGTGCTCGCGAGGGCGGGGCCCCCATCGGTGCGCGACCATGTGGGAAGAGACACACTGACAGTCGAGCCCAGAGTCAATTCTCCGGTCAACGAAGCCTGAGCAGTCGGATACAGGCGCGGCATGGTTATGGGGCCTCCACCACCGCCGGGCAGTGGGCCACCGCCACCGGGATTGTTGACTGGACAGTTGTTGGTGGAAACAGAATCGTTGCCCTTCTTGATGTCCACCGAGAACGTGTACGTATCTCCAGCGGTCGGCGCGGGTGCCCCCGCACCTTCAACAAGCAATTTGAGGCTTGTTGGTTCGGGGTTCGCAATGGTGAAGGTGGCGCCCACTGGCGATCCATTCAAGGTGTAGAAAGGGTTTTGATTTGGGTCCAGTACTTCCTGGCCGCCAGTCTTCAATTCATAGGAATATGTGAGTACATCTCCGGGTTCTACAAGGGCCATATCGACACACGCTCGTCCGTTATAGCGAAGACGAGCGTCGCCCACTCTGGCTACGTATTGAGATACATCTTTCAAATCGTTCTGGTCGTCAGCACTAGTTGCGTCAATGCGCGCGGTGCCCTGACGGCTGATGACACATTCACTGGTTTCTACAAGCAGTTGACCGCTCCTCGTCACTTTCACCTTTGGGCTAAACACCTTCGTCCCAGCCGGCAAACTTCGCGTCTTAACTGTCTGCCCATCGATGCGGAACGTCTCTGGCACTGGATTGGGGAGCGTCCAAGAGATGCCAAAGTGTGCATCGTAATTGAAGGTCATGGTTGAGAATTGGAGGTCTACGTCGGTCATCGTGACGACGTCGCCAGGCTGCAGAACCTGTCCAAGACACGTTGATGAGACGTTTGCACCTGCACTCATTTCGATTTCTTCACCTGAATAGACGTTGAACGACCCATCCGAAGCGACAGTGCGCTCTGCAATGATTTGTCCGAATGAAACCGGTGCGGCTCTGACCGGGCTTTCGGTCAAGCCGGCAACCGCAATTGACGCGACTGCAACGGACGAGGCCAGGATGAATGAACTAGTCCTGCGGCGCAGTTTGCTGGTGATTGAGTTCGTGAACATAAGGGTCCTCTCAAAATAATTTGATGACAAATATGGAGGAAACTGAGCCCGGCCTCAAGCACTAAACAGTATTTTGACAATGACCCGCTCAGATTTGACCATTGACCCCACCAGAACTCGACAAGAGTTAGCCTGACCATGTGATTTGGCTATTTATTGTTCTTGCGGCGGTGGGCGTTTTTCTGATTGCGGCGCTCACGATCGGGCGTGAAGCAAGGCGCCTCGATGCCATGGCCCCGCGTGCGGTCTACCAACTTGATCAGGCTGCCGATTTTGTGGCCATGTCACTTTCCGAGACAACTCAGGCTCGGCTCACGATGGAAGAACTTGAGAGGTTATTGGTGCTGCACATGAACTGGTTGCACAGCAAGGGCCTGTTGCCCGCCAAGGCTGTTGATCATCGTCAAGACGACTCGACTCGACTCGTCGTCACTGAAGAGTCGCTGATTGCCTACTTACTGGGCGAGTCCGACAAAGCCGGCATTCAGATCATCGACGATGTCGATTTAGTGAATGTCACTGAAGCACACTTGGCGTACTTCAATGCGATCGGCGCAGTTGGGCCAGTAGCCGCTGAAATGCAGCAATGAGTCGCGCAGCGCGATAAACGATTACTCCGATGTCACGGGGGCAATCGCTCGACCCTCTTCGCGTCCATGGAGTTCGTAGTGAACTAATGGGTTTAGACCAGTCTGTTTGACATCAGGGTGAAGTTGGAAGTACTTGGCTGTATCAAATTTCGCGCTCGGATTGCGCTTTTCTGATCCACCAAATATTAGGAAATGTTTTACGGGATCTGAACCAGTCGCCCTGACATCTGGATAACTCTTTTCGTACCAGTTTGAGTCAAATAATGTTGATTTACGAATCACTTCAATGTTGGATTCAATAAATTTTTCCTCGTGGAGACTTGAAGCGATTGTGGCATCTGGTAGCGAGCGCTTGCGACGACCTTCTGCCTCACCAAAATAGATGTAATGCAACAGTGGATTCTCGCCGTTAGCAACAACGTCTTCGTAAGCGTCGCAATACCAAATAGCGTCAAACTCTGGGCCGGGCTGGCGTCGCTGAGTAAAGCCGTACCGCACATAGTGAATGCTCGGTTGATAACCCGCCCTGATTACGTCTGGATATGTTGCGGCGTACCACGAAGCGTTAAAAAGTGGTGAAGCCTCGATGACTCGGGCATTGTGGCGTTCTATTTTGAGTTTCTGAATTCCTTTGAAAGGGCGTAGGCTCAAAACTGCACTTGCAAAGTCGACGACATTGCGAAAAATGCGTCGTATAGATGGCGGTAAAAGTTTGCCAAGAGTTCTTGACCACAGGTGACGTATCGCTTGTAACGGCTGTTTCTTGATCACCACCGTGGTTGATTTTGGATGAAGCTCGCTTCCACGAACTTTGTGATTGAACTTTCCAAACAGTGAATAAGAGACATCGGGAATTTCAAATTCAACACCGCGAATAGATTGGTATTCATTAAAGAACTCGCGAATCGCATCGTGAGTTCCATTTGTTGCGACTCCTCCATGAATCTGATGGAAAGTGGCCTCACCCATCAACGAAACAACGGTGACATCTGGTAACTGCACTGCTCGACGCCACGTATCAAGATTGACGAGCCCGCCACCTCGAGATACAAACTGTTCGTCAAACCCTTGAAGTTCAGACCACAAATGGCGCGACATGAAGAGAGCGTTACTTTCGGCCATCGGTGTCAACCAAGTTGGGCCGCATGATTCATCAAATACCGAAATATCAAAGAGGCGGTAACCGTCTACCTTCCACTCGCTTTGCACAAGTAATGAATCTTCTTGTTCAGCGTTGTAACCGTCGTTCATCGCGTCGCGTTGAAATTTCACTCCTAAATATCTTCCACGGGCTGCGACAACCCCCCGGGGATAAACAACGAGGGCATCTCGTGCCTGTGCGATTAGCCCCGGAGACACTAAGCGTGCTCCGTCAATGCAGACGCCAACAAACTGGCCGATTGATTGATTGATTCCGAAATTGATGGCCCGCACGGGCGAGTGAGTTGGATTCTTCATCGAATACACCGACAAGTTCATGTTGAGGTATGCAAAGTCTTCAGCTGTTGGTGGTTCTTTTGAGCCGTTGTCGATAAGGATGACTTCATAATCGTCTTTGCTGACCCCTATTTGAAATTCGGGAGACATTGAAAACAGCGTGCGAGGCAACTCGCGCTTCATGTTGTAACAGACGACAACGATCGAGACAAAAGGCTTCATGATGCGACCACCTGCCGCGGCAATGCGCCGCTCACGATGTTGCGAATCCGTGCCAATGTTTCTGCCTCGGTCCCGGTTTCACGACCCTGACGAATGAGTTTAAAAATATGGGCGATGAGCGGATCGAGCGGATCAAATCTCTTAGTACGTTGAACGATTTCATCGGGTGTTTCAACCATCAAATTGATGCACCAATCGAGCATGATGTCAAACTTTTCCCAGAGGTCATTGTTTTCTGGATCTAATCCGAGAACCAAGAGACTTCCGGTGGGAGAAGTATCAAGTGGCAAAAGGATCAGATCAGGTCGAACGTTTTCAAGGATGTTGATCATTTTCCACACGTCGCCGGTCCAATAGCGAGATTGCCGAATTCGCTCACCTTGAAGTGCATGTGCCGGATAAATGTCGTCCACAATCACAACAGAGCCGGCGTGGCAATAGCGTTCCATATGCATGAAGTCTTTGAGTGCAAATTCAATTTGATGCATGCCGTCGATGTACGACAGATCAATTGGTTGAAGTTGAGCGGCGACATCAGTCAACATGAAAAAATCATCACTTGTCGTCAAACTAATTTTGTGTCGAGGGTCGAGCGGGGCATTGAGTTGGGGGGCGGGGTCGATGCCAAGAGCTGGACAATCAGCAAGGCGTAAACTGTTTCCGTATTCGACACCGATTTCGGTATAAAAACGCGGTTTCAAAAGTTGATGTGCTCGTACCAAGAAGTCGTAGCAATCTTCGGTTCCTGCACCATGCTCGACTTCTTCTGGAACATTGTCAGGGAATGAGTTTTGAACGGGTTGGGCCAATAGCAACGATATATCGGGTTCAAATGGTGTATTAGGGGTATCGGGGGAACAATTGCGAAAAACTCCAACAGCGTCGTGCATTGGCCCGAATTCGCTAGTCCAAGAGTCAAGCAATTGAATTCCCGCATTTTTTGCGAGGGCAGCCATCGCATCGGGCATAAACCGATAACAATCAACGGGGTATCTATGCACTGCTCCAGACGACGGAGAAAGGACAATGATTAATGCGTTTGGCTTGGCAATTCGACACATTTGTGAGAAAGTCTTCCAAAAGAATTCAGCATGCTCAAAGGTTTGACCCGAATAGACCAAGTCAAAAGTATTGTCTGTCAAAGGAAAGACGTACGGATCTTCAAGCACGACCGATACGCCGGGACCTGCTTCAAGGTCGACCCCGGTGTATGAGCAACCGAGTAGTTCAATGACCTCTCGATATGAACCATTGATGTCGGCTGAGCCGATTTCGGCAACCTTCAGGTTCTCAAAATCACTAAATTGTGGGTCGGGAACAAAAAACTTTTTGAGGCAAATTCTAAAGTTATCTAAAGATGATAAGTGCATTCAAAATCTCCCACAGATTGTTTTGCAAATATAGTTTAAAAATACACTGTTAGGGGAGATCAGGTGCAACTGGACTGCCTTCAGGCCGGTCGCTTCAAATCAAAATGGGGAGTTGTTCAATTGGATAGCATGATGGAGCAAAAAACCATGCCTCGACCGCGAAGCGACTCTTTGTCATGCCTGGTCGAGTGGATGTTCGGTGCAGATTCATTTCGTCAAAAATGATTGCGTCCCCTGCTTTAAAATGAAGGTGGGTCGGCGCTTCCCCATCACAGACTTCTTCGATCATTTTGCTACTGACGGACCATTCAAATGCTGCGCCTTCAGTTCCAGTTGGCACGATGTTTTGAAGGCGGTGAGGGACCATATCCATGGATGGGGCATCAACCCCGCAGTCAGTCAAGGCGATCCAAAGATTCATTGTACGAATCCCTTTGCCAAGAAATGCCCCGTCCTGATGCCAACCATTATCGGCATTCAGATCGTGAGGGATTCTGCGAAGTGATGTTTTGCGTACAGATAAGGCTGGTCTTTCGCCGAGATAACCTGTGACGAGATCAATAATCCTATTTCTTTCAAGGCATTCAAGAAGGTTAAATAGGCCCCTTGGGGAGTCGGCGGCTAGCTCTGCACCGCCTTCTCTATACCAATCGCGATTTAATATTTGATCTGGGTGACGTTGGGTGGGTTCGAAAGGGACGAACCAAGGAGATGTCTGCTCTTTTGAATATCCTGCACGCGAGAGGTCGTGATTCTGGTAAGTAAGTTCAATGCCTTCGCGAATTTTAACTACATCGTCATTACCCAATAAACCACGAATAATTATTGATCCCTTTGAGAAAACTCCATCACGAACAATGTCCGAAGACATCTGATCGGTTGTAATCTCTGGAATGTGATTGGTTGTCTTAAAGCGATCGCTAATGGCAGGCGGCCAATTTGGAAATTGAGATGAAAAACTCTCGTGAAAGAATGCTTCATGCCGAAGGTCAACCAGATATTTCTCAATTTCAGGCGAGTGAATACGTTTATTTGCTGTTTGTAAAAGATCTATTGCTTCACGATGGCGGTTATTAGTGACCAACTTTTCGGCGCGTGCGCGAACACGTCGAATCCGTAAATCGCGAATACCTTTGAATAATTGGCTCATTGTCACCTCATTAAATTTTGATAAAGTATTACTTCAGAATTTCCGCTGGAACACCGACAACAGTTTGATGGTTGGGTACGTTCTTTACTACCACTGTATTGGCACCAATTACCGCGTTTACGCCCAACGTGACGGGTCCGATTACTTTCGCTCCAGTACCGATATGGACGTTTTGCTTAATCGTCGGACCCTGGAAGTCGCCGGCCTTGAGGCCGATGGTAACCCAAGGGAAAATGACTACTCCAGAACCAATTTTTGTAAACCCGTCAATGACTACTTGTCCGTGAGCGATATAGATGCCTGGTTCAATAACGACGGGGTTTCCGATACAAACCTGTGAGTGCATCATCGCCAACCGATGAAGAATCGTTGGGATAATCGGAATTCGAAAATACTGGAGTCTGGCTTTGGCTCGATAAAAAATCTGGGCAAGAAATGCATCGCTGACCCAACTCAATCGAAAGATCTGGAGGAGTAGAGAACTTCTGCGAATCTCAAAGTTTTCGGCTCGATAGGCCAAAGTGACTCGAGCATCAGCAGCGACAGCATGAAAAAATCTCGGATGCCTTTTTTGCACATCTCGAAGCAAGGGGTTGCTCATGATCAGATCATCATGTTGAGAGCGCTGGTGATCTTGCGGCCGTGCTCTGCATCGCCGCTGTAAGTGATCTTGTCGGCCAGTTGTTGATCGGTTTGGCGCCCGGTGGCAAGAGCCAAGAAGGTTGCGGTATCCATCGTGATCCGCGATAGTGGAGCCTCCGGCTCGTCTTTCACTAAGGCTGCTCGTCCATCAACGATCGTGCACACGATGTGGCGTGGAACACCACCAGTGATATCGATGACCACACTTTGGCCGTCAGGCGTTGCAGCCCGCTTCCCAACCACAATTGGCACAGTTCGGATGAGTCGATCAATGGTGTGCTCGGCGGCAGCACCAGAAAGATGCCCGGGAATTCCCGCTGCACGACGCATGTCTTGTTCGTGAACCCAACAATCAAGAACGCGAATATGCAAGAAGTCGGCAGTAGTGCCAGGGCCGGTTGGGGTCATGACTTCTTTGGCAAAGTATGACTCATCGGCAGTGCGCAAGAAATTCAAACGGCGTGCCGCAACTTCGTTCCATTCGGCCAAGACTTGTGCTCCGCTCAAAGAACGGCGACTGTCAATTTCGTTTTCGTTGGCTTCACCAATGGGGTTGCGCACATGATCAAACTTGGGTGCTTGATGAGTCGTGCGGGCACCACCACTTTCGGCGCTTTCGTACGCAACGATGTGCGACAAGTTGTCTTGCACCGACCAACCTGGGCAGTCGCTCGCAACTTTCCATTGCGCCTCGGTGAGTTGCGCTCCGAGTTCGGATAACGATGCAAAACACAATGCAAGCTTGTCGATGGTGTCGTGAGGGATCATGAGATTTCCTTTTTACGGGGCCGGATTCTGAATACTTTGCCAATCACGGGCTTGTAGATATGGCGTAAATACTCGACCAATGAACTCTAAGTCGGCGGGGGTTTTCGGGGTCTTGATTTCGTAGAGCCCATCAACACGGGTGTAGGCGACAGTGAGGTCCCATAGTGCAAGGGCTTGATCGCCCATAGGTGCGGGCACAACGACAGGACCGAAAACAGCCTTCTCTGAGCGTGATCCTTCAGCCGGGAACAACACAATCGGTACACCAAAGCCGGCGAGTTCATTGATGACATAGAAGTGGTCGGCTTTGACATCGTCATGGGTTGATTCGTCGGCCAGGGCTTGGTCCCAATCATCGGCTGAAGCACCAATAGATTCGAGCAATTCTTTGGCCACAGCGGGGTCGTGGGGCTTACGGCCGTCGGTGTGAAGCGCCTTGCCGCATGCCGCATACCATGCGTCGCATAAAGCCATATCACGACGTCGAAGACGGGCAGCGACGCGCAATGGGCTCCAGCCGTAGGCGAGGGGGCGTTCCCAGGGGTGGGGCTTTCCTTCTGGTCGATTGACCTCTTCGAGGCTGAAGAAGCGCCAATTGATTTCAAGGCCAGTCAGTCGGCGAACCTCACGTATCCACAACGACGTTTGATACGCCCAGGGGCACATTGGGTCAAAGAAGAAGTCAATTTTGTTGACATTCACATTTATGCTCATAGCTCTCAGCAACCAATCTTCGGTAAATGCTCAAGTTCATCGTAGTGATATGGACCGATGCAAATGTTACGTCCTCTACTCTCTGTCAAGACTTTTTCGTGAGGGGTAACGAACAGGACATTACCTCAGTCAATTCTGGAGAAATCTTTTGCCTTGTCAAAAGAAAGCTTTGAGCTGTCTTGGAAGCGTCGGTCTTTAAGTTTCAGAAAGGGCTGCTCAATATATTTCCACGAAAATTGTGTCACGAGCAGAGAGAAAATGGTAACTAAAGCAATACGCAATGAGTTTGATCCGAAATGAAAGTGTCTTTCTGCAACGCGGAAAATAAATGCATGCCAGAGATACAGGCCGTAAGAAACTTTACCGAACCATTGCAGTATTGGCAGTTCAAGAAAACTTCTTGGTGAAGGTTCACGACTTACGCTTGCCAAAACAATGATTGCCAAGAGAATTGCGATGACTGTAAAACCGCCTCTATAGAGAAAATCTTTCTTATAGTCGGCGAATTGATAAGCAATTGGTAGAACTAGCAAAAAGGCAATAAATCCGGCATATTTGATGATCGCTGGGCGCAGGTTGACATAGCGATAGAAAAGCGCAGCTAAACACCCAACAAGCATTGAGTCAATTCTGGTGTCAGTTTGTGAATATAGGAAAAGCCAGGGTTTTCTAGAATTTAATAAATCAATACGATGAAAAATGATCCAAATAATCATTGAAGTTACAGCAATTGACAGTATCCACTGAGATTTGCGAAACATTCTGTGTAGTAGCAAAATGCTTGGCCAGATTATGTAGAACTGCTCTTCAACCGCCAAACTCCAAAGGTGCCCGATATCGGATTGGAAATGAAAGAAGTTCCATTGCAGATTCCAATTGGATACGAAAAGCAATGCAGGCCATGTTGATTTCCATTGGTCGGACATTGAGAATTTTTCAAAATAGGAAATGATAAAACTTGCGAGCAAAAGAACAAAAAGAGCCGGGAACAGCCTCAAGACACGGCGCATATAAAATTGGCCGAAAGAACGTTTTGGTTTTTGAACGTCGATCTTGAACAATAACGATGTGATGAGAAAGCCGCTGAGAACAAAAAAGAGATCCACTCCCAGGAAACCTCGGCTGAAAAGTGTGTTCACAAAAACCCAAGGAGTAACTTGGTCAAAGTAAGGGTCGTCACTCACTATCGAACGAAAATGGCTACAGACGACGATCAAAATAGCGATGCCTCTCAAACCGTCTAAGGCCTCAACTTTATGAGGCAGTTCGCGAGTGAATCTTGGCGAAGGGCTTGATGGTGAAGATGCCGACACGTCATTGAACATAGTACGGTTAAAGCCTATGGAACGCCCTACAAAGTTTGAGCACACCCGCTTTCTTGGCGACAAGCGGACCCAGTTGGTGTACGACGTCGATAACTGGGAAGACCCTGCGATCATTGATGAAATCGTGGCTGCCGAAATTGGTTTGTGTTTTGGTCCAGACACTTTGGCCGAGGCCCGCAACCGCGGCTACACCTTGGCGACTCCGGGGAAAACTCGCCGCCACCTCAAGCCCCGAGCCTAAGTAGAGGATGAGCCGATGCTGAGCAACGGCACCATTGAGTCGGGCTCGCTAAGCCTGCCGCGCTACCTGGTTCAACCCGCCGGTAAATCCGAAGGCGCCCCTGGCGTCATCATGTTGCACTCGTTTCCTTTTGGACCAATCGATGCGCGCCACTCGGCGAGCAGTTTTCCCGAACTGATGGATCGTCTGGCCAACGAACTGGGCTTTGCGGCGATGTGTTTCACGTTTCGGGGGTGTGGTGACAGCCCTGGTGATTTTTCATTACAGGGTTGGGTCGACGATTTACGAGCAGCCATCGACCACATGATTTCTGAAACCAATCCGACTGGCTTGTGGCTAATCGGTTCAAACACCGGTGGTTCATTAGCGATGTGCGTCGGTGCCGATGACCCACGCATTAAGGGTTGTGCGTTGTTGGGCCCTCGAGCCGACTTTGATGACTGGGCTGCACAACCACGAAAGTTCTTAGACCACTGTCGTTCAGTCGGTTCGGTGCAAACTCCGCAGTTTCCGAAAGACTTCGATGAATGGACTCGCGAATTGCGTCGGTTCAGGCCAGTACCAGCCGCCCAACGTTTCGCTCCGCGACCATTGTTGCTGTTGCATGGTGATGATGATGAAAGTGTTCCCGCTACAGATACACGGCAATTGGCAGAAGCTCATGGTGCGGCTGAGATGCGCGTGCTTGAAGGTGCGGGGCACCGAATGCGCCATGACCCACGGGCAATGGCCGTGTTATTTGGTTGGTTAGATCGTCAACGTTTAGATGAAGAATGAAGTACTTCATCTAAACAATTCGTCAATCTCCCTTGAAAAAATCTTTCGTAGCGCCGACACAGAACTTCAAGAACCTCCGTGTGGGCAATTGTCGCCGACTTTTGCCCCAAGTGATGCTTGATTGATCGAGGCCACGACGGGGTATTGAACGAACTTCAATCTCCTGAACATTCATCTTCCAACGCCTTGAATTTGCAGAAATGATGAGGTTTGGGATCATCGTGTCGGGATTAAGAGTGTCAAGGTGTCGTCTCAAAGATGTGGGACGGTACACCCGAAGGGGAGTATTTGCATCGCGGGGGAATCGTCTGCTCCGTGAAAAAACAAGCAAACGAGTCGTCAGGGAAACGAACTGACGATAAATCGGATCGCCTCTTTGGGTTCGAACTCCTTCTGCGATGTCGCATTTTGAATTAATCAACAACTGAACTATTTTTTCAACATCAGACCCGAAGAACTGGCCATCGCCGTCTATGGCTACCACTAGTTCGGGCTCAATTGTCAAGCCCAATTGAAGAGCTTTAACTGTTGAAGGACCATGACCCGAATTAACTTCGTTTGGCACGACCGTGACAGTAACTCCCTGTTGAACAAGTGAAGCGGCGACTATCGCTGTCTGATCTTTCGAACAATCGTCAACAATGAAAAAAGTTGGTTGCCATTTATCTAGATGTGCATTCAACTCAATTATGAACTCTTCGATTCCAGATTCTTCGTTGTAGGCAGGCATTACGACGCTGATAGCCAAGATGTACCCCTCTAGTTGTTGTTCAATTTCGAATTAACTTGAATCCTGCTTAACTCCTATTTGGGCCAGCAGACAAGTAGATCTTCGGACGTGTAAAGGACTTCATTGCATAAGTCCTTTTGTTTCAAAAATTCATCATATGTTCCGGTGAATAGATATTTAGTTGCGGAGACAACCGTGATGGTTTTTTGGCTGCTGTTAGGCATCGAGGCTGCTGGAACACCCGACAATAACTGAAAGTCAGGATTTTGGAACCAACCATCGAGATTGATTGACGTAGCGCCACTATCTCGGATGATTTTGGCAGCGTCACGTTGAGCGTCTAAAGCCGACCCGAAATTGGATGCTCGAATCATGTGGAGGCTTTCCGTAAGAACATTCAGAGTCTTTAGTCCTAGTGGGATTGAAATTATCAAAATCATCGAAACTCCAATGACACGAATTCGACGTGGTGACTCCAACGTGAGGGGTTGCAAGCGATTAAGTGCTAGAAGAATAATGAAAGGAAAAAATATGAAGAATGACGCTGCCGCTTGACGTTCCCATGGGGCGGATGAAAGAAACAGAAATGTTCCCAGAATTATGAGGCCAGATATGAACGCAGGGGCAAGAGTCGTGGGGTTTATGGGCGTCTGAAATTTGTTGGAATCTTGATAAAACACAATTGCGATTGAAAAGGCGATGAGACAAATACCGATCGCCACCCAGATAAATGCACCGGGAATATTGATAATCGAGGTTAGTTTTGTTCCAAGGAAACCAGTACTTGTTGACCAGTGATCAAGACGTTGTGAATCTACGAAATTTCGCAGTTCGCGAATGTTTGTACGGTAAGCAGTTAATCCTCCGAGACTAAAGAGTCGATAGATTTCAAATGCCAGTAATGGTGCGATGAAACCAGAAATAAGTCGAGTTGCTTTACGAAAAAAGTCTCGAGCTTCAGTTTGACGATCTAATACGAGTCTCATCAACGCAAAAAAGAGAAAAGCAAGCGCTGCCAGTACGAAATTAAGTTTGCACAGAATGACCGCGGCAAGTGCGACCCCAGTTAATGCAGTTTTGCCGCGCTTCATAGCGACGGTAGCCAGTAAGAAAAACGTTATTGCCGGAGGTTCGCCTAGAACAAAGAGGGGGTTGGTGGCAATAACTATTGGAAGAATCGTCATCAGCATGAGACCGTAAGAGAAACGACCAAAGTTTGTTCGTGGAGTTAACTGATATAGGGCTCCGAGCATAAGAAGGAAGTAACAAAGCATGACCAACCGAGAGGCAAGCAGCGTATTCCGAACGATTGTTGAAACTATCCATATTGGGAAAAGGACCGAAGGGCCTGTCGAAATATAAGGATCGAAGAGGTAAGGCCCCGAACCCCTGAATGCTCCATTGGTGGCGTACCCATTACCCGATCGAAGATTTTGAACTATCTGAAGGTTGTAACTCTCGTCAAACTCCCAAGGCTTCTTTAGATTGACGAGTAGCAGTAAAAGGATTGTGAACAGAGGGACCATTACTACGACGAATCCAAAAATCTTCTTGATTCGCGCATTTGGCAATGTTTTCCAAACGTTGATGAATCTTGAAATCAACGAATTGAACACAATCAGGCGTCCAGCGGATTCGTAAAGAAGCTCGGAATAACTTCACCGTTCTTGATGAGAGAAAGCGCTCGATCTGCTGCCTGAAGTGCCTCAAGAATTGTTGCGTCCATGTCAAGGTATCTATAGGTCCCAAGTCGACCTAAGAAAGTGACGCCATGCTCATTTTTTGCTCGCTCAACGTATTTGTGGAGGATCTTTTTTTCGTTCACAAGTCTGATCGGGTAGTAAGGAATATCCTTGGCTTCACATAACCGGCTGAATTCTCTATAGATCACCGTTGAACTATGGCTTTCCCAGGGTGCAAAAAATTTATGCTCGGTGATCCGCGTATAAGGGACTTCTACGTCGCAATAGTTGACGACGGGACAACCTTGGAAATCACCCTCATGTACTTCTTTTTGGAAGTCAAGTGTTCGGTATCCAAGGTGGCCAAGCTCAAAGTTGAAGTACGCATCAATCGGACCACTCCAAAATATGTGTTCATAGTCAATTGAATTTGTTGAGTCAAAATGAGTTGATAACGAAACTTGAATGAGTGGATGATCAAGCATCGCCGTAACAATCGGCGTGTAGCCGTTCTCGGGTATTGCCTGATAAGGATGATTGAAATACGAGTCATCAGAATTGAATCGAACAGGAAGTCGGGCCAAAATTGAAGCGGGGAGTTCCTCTGGCTTGACGCCCCACTGCTTTTCGGTATAGCCAGCAAAGAATGCTTCGTACAATTCTCGGCCAACAAATTTCATGGCCTGGTCGACGAATGTGACTGGAACTTCAATTGACGAATCAGCCTGGCTATCGATGAAATGTTGAGCCTCTTCGCTGTTGAAGTTGCTTCCGAAGAATTCATTGATCGTAGTCAGATTCACCGGCAGCGAATACTGCTTGTCGCCAACATTTGCCCTAACTCGATGGGTGTAATGCATCATCTTTCCGAATCGGTTGATGAAATCCCAAACACGTTCGTGGGGCGTGTGGAAAATATGAGGTCCATATGTATGAACCATCACTCCTGAAGGGTCTCTCTCTGTATGACTGTTACCGGCGACATGTGGCCTGGAATCAAAAACGTGACTTGAAAATCCGGCTTCGGCAAATTGCCGGGCCAAGACCGCACCAGAGAATCCTGCACCAACAATGGCAAAAGTCATCAGTTCAATCGCTTTGAATAGCTATGCATCGTTGATAAGTATATATTCGCGAAGCATTGCGAAGGATTGATGTTGAACTGATTGAAAAGTTTCAATTACTGAACTAGTTCGTGAATTTGAGAATTCAGTTAATAGTTGGGGATGCCTCAAAATTGAGAGCGATGCCATTCATACGCACTATTGATGATGTCTTCGTACGAACGTGTAGCGGTCCAGCCAAGAGTCGCCTTCGCCAAACTGGCGTCGGCGTAAACAATTGCTGGATCACCAAGACGACGTAGTGCAAAATCATGCGGTACTGGCTTGCCCGAAGCCTTTTTGGTTGCTGCCAGAATTTGCAGAACCGAAGTACCTACACCAGTGCCTAAGTTGACAGTCAGGTTGGTCTTTCCATCATTCAGGTAATCAACAGCCTTGGCATGTGCATCGGCTAAATCTTCAACATGGATGTAATCACGAACTCCGGTGCCATCTGGGGTGGGGTAGTCGTTTCCTAAAACTTGCAATGGCCCACTCGCGCCAAGCGCAGCCTTCATCACTAATGGGATGAGGTTTGTGGTGATATCCCAGTTTTCGCCAAGCATTCCGTCACTGCTTGCGCCTGCAGCATTGAAGTAACGCAGGCTGACCCAACGCAGACCGTGAGTGATGCCGTACCAACTAATGATGCGTTCCATCATCGCCTTGGTTTCGGCATACACGTTCTCGGGTTTGATTGCGGCAGATTCGGTGATGGGCAAGTGATCAGGGTTTCCATATACGGCTGCCGAAGACGAGAAGACGATTTGGCGAACATCGGCCGCCAGTATTCCTTCAACAAGGCCAACTGTTCCTTCAACATTGTTTCGCCAGTAAAGGTGAGGGTGAGTCATTGATTCACCAGCACTCTTATAGGCCGCGAAATGAATGACACTGTCGACATTGTGCTTGCGACAAATTGATTCAACTGCATCACTGTCGCAAATATCGGCTACTTCAAGAATTGCGCCAAGCAGATTCTTTTCAGTTCCACGAGCAAGCGAATCAAGCACGACGACATCACGGTGTTGGTCTCGCAACAAGCGCAATGTATGCGAGCCGATGTAACCCGCTCCACCAGTGACCAGAATTGTCACGATATGCCTTCAACTTCAATGAAGTGTTTGATCATTCGTTCTAGGCCATCGCGAAGCGAAATATCTGGTTCCCAATTGAGTAGTTGCTTTGCCAATGTGATGTCTGGTTTGCGCTGCAGTGGGTCGCCTTCGCGTTCGGGGGGTAACTCAACCGAAATGATTTCACTTGATGAACCAGTGAGTTCAACAACAAGTTCAGCAAGTTCACGCATAGTGAATTCGCCAGGGTTGCCAACGTTAACAGGAAGGTTGTAATCGCTGTCGAGCAATGCCATGAGCCCACGGACTTCATCGCTTACATGACAGAACGAACGAGTTTGTGATCCGTCGCCGTGCAATGTCAGTGGTTCACCCCGCAATGCCTGCACAACAAATGTGTTCACAACCCGGCCATCGTTGGGTCGCATGCGTTCGCCATAAGTATTGAAGATACGCACGATACGAACTTCGACACCGTGAACCCGGTGGTAGGCCATTGTGAGCGCTTCGCTAAAACGCTTGGCTTCGTCGTAACAACTACGCGGACCAATTGAAGAAACATTGCCCCAATAGCCTTCGGGTTGCGGGTGAACTAGCGGGTCGCCATAAACCTCGCTCGTAGAGGTCAAAAAGAAAACTGCACCATCCGCTTTTGCACGATCAAGCAGATTGCGTGTGCCGGTGCTGCCAACAGCAAGGATTTCAAGCGGCATGGTGGCAAAGTCATTTGGCGATGCCGGGCTTGCGTAATCGAGAACCGCATCAAACTTGGCGGATAGTGCTTGATCTACGGGCCAGGGGAGGGTGATGTCATGTTCAATGAGTGTGAACGTGGCATTGCTATTGAGGTGCGCAACGTTTTCAGGTCGCCCCGTAGCGAAGTTGTCAATTGCGACAACTTCATCGCCGCGAGCTAGCAGAGCATCGGCAACGTGAGAACCGATGAAGCCCGCGCCACCAGCAAGAAGAATGCGCATGTCTAGCGGCCAATTCCTTGGTAGGTAAAACCGGCGCGTTCCCAGTCTTTGCGATCAAGCAGATTGCGGGCATCAATGATTTGTTTGCCCGACATTGAAATCGCAATTGTTGATGGCGAAATCCATTTGAAGTCGTCCCACTCGGTGAGAACGAGCAAAACGTCCGCATTAACAGTCACTTCAATTGGTGATAGCAAAATTTCCAAATTGTCAGGAATCCCAATTCGTTGTTGGGTAACGGTGGGATCGTACCCTTGCACTCTGAAGCCTTTAGCAAGTAAGCGCTTTACGATTTCGATTGAGGGAGAATCGCGCAAGTCATCAGTGCCGGCTTTGAAAGTCAATCCCCAAACTGCAATTGTCGTTTCAGAAATATCTCCGTCGATCGCCTGAACTACTTTTTGCACGACTCGCTCGAACTGTTGATCATTGACAGTGATGACACCCTTCAAGAGGTCAAATGAGTAGTCGGCGTCCTCGGCGATCTTGATGAGAGCTTTTGAATCCTTTGGAAAACAACTTCCACCCCAGCCGGGGCCTGGACGTAGGAAGTTTTCACCAATTCGTTTGTCGCTTCCCATGCCGATGACGACATCGTTGATGTCGGCGCCGACACCTTCGCAAATAGCGGCGATGGCATTGATGAACGACAGCTTTGTTGCTAAGAAAGCATTGGCTGCGTACTTGATAGTTTCAGCCGAAGCTGGGTCGGTGATGATGACCCGAGTTGAGAGGCCGTCGTATAACGAGGCGACTTTCATCGCTGCTGCTTGGTCGTCGCTGCCCACAACTACGCGGTCGGGCTTTAAGAAGTCCGCGACAGCAGAGCCTTCACGTAGAAACTCGGGGTTCGACACAACTTTGACATCGGGACGCTTTAATGCTCGTTCAACAACCTTGGTGGAACCAACTGGAACTGTTGACTTATTAACGACGACGGCTTCGAAAGGAAGAACCCCGGCGATCTCTTCAGCGGCACGTTGTACGTAACTGAGATCGGCAGATCCATCTTCGCCCTGTGGGGTTGGAACGCAAAGGAAAGCGACCTCGCAGGTTTTGGCGGCCTCGGAAGCTCCGACGACAAAGGAGAGCCTTCCGGAAGATATCCCTTGCTTGACGAGTTCGGACAGACCTAATTCAACAATTGGAATGATGCCATTGGTCAAATCAGCAATTTTTTTAGCGTCAATGTCAGCACAAATCACTGAATGACCGAGGTGGGCCATGCAGGCCCCAGTAGTCAAACCGACATATCCAGTTCCGATGACTGCAATCTTTAGCGACACGAACTTTAGGTTATCGCCCGAGGGGGTCAGACCTCAGGAAATGGACTCGTTTGGTGCGGGCTTACTAAACCCTGATTTTTCCTGGATATCAAAAATAGGGGCGAATTCTTTGGTCAGTTTGTGTCCGAAAAAGAGAACTGCCGAAAGTGAAAAAATGATCAAGACCAAAACAAACCAGTTGTTCATCATCGGCGGGTGCCACACATCGCTTCTGCCTAAGAATTTCCATGTTCCGCTCGCGCCAACCGTGTAGCGGCGCTGGTTCTGGGCAAATGCAAAAAATTGGTAAACGATTTCTAAACCAATAACAAGTTTGAAGAAGCGACGCTCAAAAACTTTCGGAAAGAAATTCTTATGTATTGCTTGCCCAGCGAGAATGAAAACACCGATCCAGAGAGGAAAGAGATAGCGACCTTGAATGTAATACGAGCGCACGGCGCCGATGGCTACAGGTGAAACGAAGAAAAGTGCGACCGTGACGAACAGACCGCGAGTGAAATAGCGATTGCTTGAAGTGAGAGCGATAAGTAGGACTGCGCAAACTGTGACCATGCAAATGACGAGCATTTCGCTCGACATCCAGGTGCTGTTCCAGCCGAAGTTGCCAATGAGCATCAATATGTATGAATAAAGCTGACCGATGCCTGATTTCCATGAGCCACCGAAATGGGAGGAAGCATTGGAGACAAATGAGTCAGTGGCTTTGGATGCCCATATTGTCCAAACTGCGAACATTGAAGCAAAGATCCCGAGCATCGTTACCCATGTTGAACGCAACTTTGAAAGATGTTTCAAATGTGCGAAAGAAACCATGGAAAGAAGACAAATCAAAATCAAGACTTCCCAAAGAAACGCGTCGCGCCTAAGAAATGGGAAAAGTAAAGATGCAGCGATGAATGTAACTTGGCTCTGCCGTCGAATAGTTGAAGATGACGGGATAAAAACGTTGAGACCACTTGCCCACAGAACTGCTGCGCCTGCAAAAGTTAGTCCGGACGGCGCAACCCCTGACATGCAGAAGATCGCCATTGGCGTGCATCCGGCTGAGACCCCTAGGAGGGTCCATCGAGTCGGCGAACGATCGAGAAGGAGTTTGACCGCCCACGCAAGAATTGCTACACAGACCGCAGCAAGCCAGATGCGCATTAAATAGACGCCTAAAAGTCCATTAAAAAATATTGAAGGGATGCCGGCAATCAAATGTAAAAGTGGTGGGTAGTTGTTTGTCGGTGAACTTTGGACGGTTCCATCTGGCTGCCAAGCCAAATCCATACAGTCGGCAGTTTGTCCTTGCCAGAAAACACAGTTGTATTGTTCGCCAGGTACACCGTCAGTTACGTATGGATCAGAAAAATCACCGCGTACTGCGCCTTGCGCACGGATGATATGGGCTGGTTCGTCATTCATTCCGAACATCGGGTTACTGAGAGCCCAAGTGAAGACAATTGGCATGATGCAACTGAAAATGAGAAGCCACCGCCGCAAATGCATGCACTTAACTTACTGAGTATTGCGGAGAACTTCAGTTTGGCAGATACTTCGAACAGATAAGAGCGAAATTGACAAAGCCACTGCCATCAATAGCAAGGCCACTAGGTTGGTCATCATTGGGGGATGCCAATTAGAGTGTTGGAAAAACTTCCAACTACCAGTGCGACCTACGGCATATCGACGAAGATTTTGGGCGAAGGCGAAAAACTGGATAATGGCCATAAGCCCAATAAATATTTTAAAAATCCGTTGAAGGAAGAGTTTTGGTAAATCTGATTCGGCGAGTGCCTGACCGGCGACCAGCATGCATCCAATCCAAAGTGGCAAAAGATATCTGCCTTGCACGTACGGATAACGAACGGTACCAATGAGAACCGGGGCAGATAGGAGTGCGACCAATGTGATGGCCACAGTACGGGCTAGATCTCTTTGCCCGCCCGTTATTGCCAGAGAAGTTACAAGTAACAACAGGCATAGAAGAAGTACCCAGGACTCACTCGTCATAGGCGAATCTAACCATCCAAACCAGCCGGTCATTTCGAGAATTTTCGTATACAAAGATCCGAGTCCTGAGGCCCATGACCCACCACCGTGGGATGCACTGTTGGAGACAAAGGAGTCGGTTGCAGTACCCGACCAAGTAAACCAAACGAAAACCATGTTGGCCATCAACGCGACAAGAGCCCCGAGCATCAGGCGATCTCTCTTGAGCTCAATCAATCGCTTGAGGCTGATAGTTGTCGCGAGGATTGCCAAGACCACGATCTCCCACGCAAGGGCGTCGCGACGTAACAGTGGAAACAAAATGACAGACGCAATGAAGGTCCAACGGCTTAATCGAAGATTTGTTGTCTCGGTTGGCTTTGTGATGTTCAGTCCACCAGCCCAAATAAGGCTGGCGAGAGCCGATGTAATGCCCGATGGGTTAACGGTGGCCGAGGTGAAAACGACCATGGGTGTTAACGCGGCGATCAAACCGCCAATTGACCAAATGTGCTGTCGCCGAAACCACAAAAGAGTCGCAGCTAGCGCAATCATTGAAGAACAGACGAAAGCCATCCACAAACGCATGATGTAGGCGCCTTTTAATCCGTCGAACACCAAGGAGGGAATTCCGGCGACAGCGTGGAATAGAGGCGGATATGTGTCGGTCGGTGATCCTTGAACTTCGCCCTGGGTGCCCCAAGCTAAATTCATGCAATCGGCTGTGATGTCCGTTTTAAAAGCCATGCACGCAACTTCATTTGAAGGAATGCCATCAGTTACGTATGGCTCCTTTGAGTCACCGTGGATGATGCCCTGCGCCCTGACCATATGAGCGGGTTCGTCGGGTGAAGCGAACATCGGATTAGCGAGCGCCCAAATCACGGTGAGGGGAAGCACGACCAGTAAGAACTTCAACCAAATTTTAGGTGTTGGGTGATTGAAACTGTGGGCTACATTCATATCTCTTGGCCTACCTTAGTTTGAACGCGTTAATTCCTAACAACGACATAGCTGGCAAGGCTTGACTGGAGCCCAAAGTTGTAAATGACAAAACATGACGCTCTGCAACATAATTGGGACACGGATTGAAACGGCTGGTGTTTCTTGAAAAAGATTGCATTAAGGAAGTTCCGTTTCAATCTTTTTCAACGCGTCCCAACGTAAATCCAAAGGAGACTCTTCTCGCTGTCGTATTGCAAGTTCATTGGAACCTGTTCCCAGCGAATCGTAGAAAAACCGACCGATTCAAACAACTCTTTAAGGTTGATTGAATATTTGTAGAGCGCACGCTCGCCGTTAGACCCATCCCAAAGTTCAACGCCAATCACCGCACGGCACGATTTTGCGATATCTCTAGCTAAAGTCCTGGCAGCATCCTCTGGAATATGGTCAATGACAGACATCGTTAATGCGCAATCCCACTGATCCTCTTGCTCGCTCCAATGGTGCGCATCAGCCAATTCAAAAACAATATTTGGCTTATGGGCCTTTGCAAAATCTATGGCCTTTGGGTTGACGTCGATCCCCTTCAATTCGATATCTGGATGATCTTTTTGTATGTAATAGAGGTTTCGTCCGGAATTGCAGCCGATTTCAATGAAGTTCTGAGGATTAATCAAAGGAACTATCGACTCAGAGATCCAGCGACTCCGGGCGATTGAAATCGGATCTGAATCGTTTGTTTCATGATACGAGTCAAGTTGACTCCAAAAATCAGTAGCTTTTTCGAATTCAGCGCCGCGTTTCAATTTTTCGCGCCAGTAAGACAGTCTGTTGGTAACTACCGAATAGGTCTTCTTGATCATGGTGCACCCCCGCACTTGCTGTTAGATATGCCAAATGGCTATCTAAACGTTAAGGTTACTTAGAGCCCCGACCTAATGAGCGAAATTGAGCGTAAATGCCTGAGAGCCTTCTCCGCTACATTTTGCATCAGTACAAACATTGCTTCCTGTTTTAACTAGCAGCTGTTAACGCTTTTTAAGATATAAAAGTTATCTTCGAATGAATTGCAGAACCCGTTGCTTCAATCTTCCGGCGTTCCGCCGAATATTGAGGTAAAAGCCTCGTGGTAAACCGTAAGGTCGATAAGTCTTACTTAATTTGTATTGGGTGATCGGAAGGGTTTTGTTGGTTAGCAGACGGTGTGCGGCGTCAAGTAGAACTGACCGTGTCGCAAATTCACTCGTGTGTCCACCTGAACGTCGGTCATCAAACCAGACCTTGCTAGTTGACTTTTTCCATTCATTGATGAGCGGTACAACTTGTTCGTAGTGCACCCCATAGTCGTCTTGACACGACTGAATAAATAGGTCAGGTATCTTTGACCTACTGAGTAACTTGTCATTCAGAATATTCCTAATGTAGCGAGTAGTTGCAAAATGATCTGAGCTTTGTGTATCTGCAAAGTTTAGTACCCAGGCAACATGACGCTCTCGACCCTGGAGTTTCGCACAAACATCCAAATCAATATGAGGTGAAATTGCGATTATTCCCTTCACTTGGTGAAGCAGTCCAAATTTCAAAGCAGCGGTCGCTCCCATCGAAGAGCCGATCATGACGCTTCTTTCTGGTTGATACTTACTGCCGAATTTGATGATTTTCAGAATTTCAACAATTGCACGTTCGACGAATTGATCGTCAGATTTCCCTATGTAGTAGGTCCCGTTGTCATCGGCACCATAGGCGTCACACAAGAAAAGCCAATCTAGACTCGTGTCTGAGCTCAAAATTTTCAAGCGGTGAAAGTAGCCACCAAAAGTTTGGCGATATTTGGGGTGATCTCCCCAGTCACCAAAAAACGCGCTGAAATGGACGCCGAGTTGATCGTTGCCATGATCCACGAAGATGTAATGGAACTCGCGTCCCTGAGAATCGGTGTAAATCGAACGTTTGAATTCTGTGTCAGGGCTATCCATGGGTCAGCGCAAATTGTTGGGATGCCAATTGAACCAAAACATACGGTTTAGCATTAGATGTAGAAACGGGATCAACAGAGAGGAAGACCTCTCCGGGGTATTCAACCGAAAACTCAACAATGCCTTTTCGGGAGATGATGAAGTTGGCAGCCTTGATTTCCCCAGAAGTTGGCGAGTTCCAAGAGGCTGTGCAGCAGAGTTTTTGGCGCGAATGATTTACGATGTAGGCCGTTGCGGATTCACCTACGTCTAACCGAATTGTTCGATCTGAAGACCACGTAACTCTCGAATCTTTTTTGGAGATGAACCTGGAAATGATTCGAGGTACACCGTAAATTCGAGTTCGATCGGCCTCAATCGAATGTACGTAGGCCTGTGAACCTAGGTCATCAAAGAATCGCATCCAAAATGGAGAAGCGATTCGGGCATCGGATCTGTTTAACGAATGCAAGTACTTTTCGTACTTCTTTGGGGGAACTAGATCAAGAGTGATGGTCCCTAGTTCTGCGGTACTTCGCAGTTCTGAGAGAATTTCTTGAATACTGATTGCCAGCATGCCAAACGGTGGAATTGTCTTCTGCCATTTTCCGATCATTTTCCCGTTTGCATCATTGAGGGAAATCTCAGCGCGCGCCTCTAGAGATTCGCTTGGCCAAAAGAATGAAAATGGGTTCTGAACATGAAGCATTGAGTGTCGCTTCGCACTATTGAGAAATATGTGCGTATAAGCAAACCGTGGTACATAACGACTAAAGAAAAATCGTTTCGGGAAATTCAAAATTCTGCTCATTGATGTTCATCTATCGAGAAAAATCGCTGAATTAAATCGTGAGTGGCGACTTTTCGTGCTTCGCCACCCCACCAGGGAACGTAATAGGGGGGTGGCAATGTGTGATCTATCGCCATCCCGCCCGAAGAGTCAATTGTTATTGAAAGTGGAACAATGTTTCCGTTTTCAGCTAGCCCGACCATTGTGCCAAAACCTCCTTGTTGGAGAAAGGGATCCAGCTTGTTTGCCCGAGCGAGAATTTCCTTTATTGAGAATAATCGGCGCTCTCGTAGTCCTATTTCGGTTGTAGTTCGTGCGACTAGATTGCCCCGCTGATCTAAGACCGCGATGTGGATCGGAATCCGTTTTTCGATGGTGAGATCACTTGATGGCGCGAAAACAAGTAAGCAAGTATCTAAGCGATCCGAAATCACTATTTTGGGAGATTGCATAATGATTGAGTTACTAGAAGCAATCCGCACATCGTTCATGGGACCAGATTGATAGTGAACTCCGCTTTTGATTCCAGACGCTTGGTGGCGATAACCGACAAACTCATCTGAAATCGATGTCCAGTTTCGAATCTCGGAAAGTGAAATCTGGGTGAGGGCTTCAGAGCACATATTGGAAGGGATCTCGTTGAGTACCCCGACAACATCACCTTTTATTGAGTGGTTATTGAGTATTTGCTCGATGTCGATATTGATTCGGGCACCGGGAGCCAGAGTTCCTAGCGGAATAGGGTTTTCAGCTACAGGAGAAGCATCCTCGAAAAGGCGTAATTGCAGTTTGAGTGATTGAGCGGGGATTCCTTGGCAAGGGAGAGGGTTGGTGATTGAGAGTTCTGTGGAATAGCCAATGTCGCGCAAAGTCGCGAACCAACATGTTTTGATCATTTCCGGAGGGAAATTTATGAGATCTTGCACATGACTAGGTTAGACATTTTCATTACTTGAAACGTTTGTTCAGCGTATTCGGTGAATCTTTATTCTGCATGGGTTCGAATTGTGTGGACTACCCTAGGTCCGTGGCCAAAAAGTCTTCGATAGCGCGTAACACAGCTGTCAATGCATTTGCCGGAATGCTAATGACTTTTCTGAATCTCGTCTTGACTGCGCTTCTTGCTCGAGGACTTGATCGGGATCAATTTGGAACATGGGCGTTTTTGATGGTTCTCACCTTCAATCAGGGTTATTTTGCCCTACTCGACGGCGGGATGTCGGTGTCAGCCTTGAGGAAAATAGTGCACTACGACCACTCAGAAAGGCCCGAAGACTCAGCAGAAGTATTGGCGACTTTGAGGGCCTACTATCTATTCGTTTCAGGAGTAGGCTCTTTAGCACTTTTTGCGTGTGGTGGATTATTGCTCACTGCCGTCTGGCCTTCAATATCCACTACTTCAGTGATTGTTGTGTTGGCAACTTTAGTGATTCGCCTTTTTGCCGATACGGTCCACGCATCAAACATGATGGTGCTTGAATCTCGGTCGTTGTTCCCGGAAATGCGGCTTCTAGAAATTGGATCGTTAACGTCATGGACCGTCATGGTTGCGATAGCTCTTTGGGCGAACCACGGGTTGATTACATTAGCGATTTTGTCAGCATTCAATTCATTGATTTTGGTTTGTGTATCCACATGGATCGTTTCTGGGCACACAAAATCACCGCGTGGAGTACCTTTCAAATGGCATCGTTCAATTGCGAAAGAATTATGGACTACTGGGAAATGGGTGGCAATTCAACGGCTTTGGTCCGTCATCTACGCTCAGATGGACCGCACGATAATCGCAGTTGTTCTCGGCGTGGCCTTGGTCGGCGACTACGAAATTCCTTATAAGTTTCAAGCTATGGGAGTGCTGATCCTGTCGGTGTTTCCGTCAGCGCTGTTTCCAACTGTCGCCAAATTAGAAGCTGACGAAAATCGAGATCGCCTTACCGGATTGTTTCATAAGGCGACTCGTTGGACGGTGGGTCTGAGCTTGCCGATACTGATTACAGGTATCGCTCTTTCGGGCCCACTCATAACTTTGTGGGTGGGTGATTCGTTCGTGCACCTTCAAGGCTCAGTTTCCCTTTTCCTACTTTGGCCCGTCATTGCATCGTTTAACGTCATTGGTTCCCAGTTCTTAAATGCGATGGGCAAGACCAAAGAATTGTTTTTCATTGCTTGCAGTTCTGTGCTTGTGAATTTGATCGTGTCCATCTCATTAGTTGATATATTTGGGATCAACGGCGTAATGCTTGGCACCGTTATTGGAATGGCCGTGGTTTTTGTTCCGTACCTTGTTATCGAGCAACGACTGTTCGGCGCTGGATACACCAGTTGGTTCAATGAAGTGGTGGTTCCCGTTATCCCATCGATGTTGATCCAGATTCCGATTTTGCTCGTTCTACGAACCTTATGGATACGTGGGACTAGCTCATTTCTGGTCGTATTTGGCGGTGGCTTGGCAACGTTAATTGGGTTACTGATTTTCATATTGATTTCACCAGAATTTAGACGGCATCGCAGTTTTAAGTCGCTCCTCACTATGGGGGCTTAGCTAAATCAAATGTCTTGAAGCAACTATGATTCAACTGTGAGTTATCCGCGCCGTGAAACCAACAAAAGTGATTTCTCGCTTGCAGTTCAACATTTAGTGAGTGACAGTTTCGCTGACACATACTGTTTAATGGATTTACGGTCCGAAGGAACTCAACGGCTAACTCAGATGGTTCTACCTTTCCCGGTTTCACGACGAGTAAACTTCCTGGCTCGGGTCGTTCAATGAGGATTCTTGCATTTGACCATTTTTTTTGGCAGGACTTAGACGAGTTGTCTTTGATTGCTGAACCTGAGCACGAAGTCATTCGAATTTCGTATCAACGTTGGCACCAAGTTGCGAGAAAGTTTTTCCCAACGTCTGCATTCGACGGCATCTCGAATGCGTATCAGGCGGACATGTCTGAATGTTGGAAGAAATACGAAGCTTGGGTCCGCAAAGAAACTGGATGGATAATGAGTGCCTATAGGCCAAATCTTTTTGTGACTCCGAGCGATGTGTTTTTCTATATTCGACCATTCATTGCCGCTTTTAAAGAATTTGGATTGAACACCTTTGTGATGCAAAAGGAAACAACCATCTCGCCGTTGGTGATGGATATGCATTCAGTGGATATAGGTAAATATGTTCCGTTTATGAGTGATTTCATGACTGTCTGCAGCGAACGACACAAGGAATTTTGGTTGAGAGCAGGCGCAAAGTCTGAACTAATTGCTGTTACCGGACAGCCAAGATTTGATATCTACAAACGAGACATTGTTGAAAGACCGTCCAAGGCGGGAATGGCAAACAAGATTTTGTATCTCTCTTATGATGACAGCGCCTACTTGCCATCAGACTTGGGTTCGGATTTTGATGGAAGTTGGAAAAAGCAACGACAAGAAACCGAAATGGTTCTAACCGATATTTCTCTAGATTCGGAAGTCACAGTAAAGAAGCATCCGCAACAATCCTTGGCCGGAGATTGGCTAGGACCAAATGTTCGTCGTGCAGATCGATTTGCGGATACTCGAAAATTGATTGTTGAAGCAGATGTGGTTGTCGGATTTCAGACGACGGCTCTGTATGAGGCAGCTGTCGCAGGGAAGCCAACTATATATGCGGCATGGGGAGAGGTTTTCGAAGAAAACAAAGAGTCTCTTATTCGATTTGATTTGGCCGGTGAATTAGTCACGCACGCTGTATCGCCTGATCACTTGAGAGAATTGTTGTCGCAACGAACTGAAGATTTGCCAAAAGCGAGTGAAGTTGGACTTCGTGTGGTTTATCACGAACTTGGTCCCATTGATGGAATGGCTACCGAGCGAAGTTGGAATTTGATGAATGAGTTTTGTTCCACGCCGAATTCGACGAGGGTTTCTTCTTTTGAGCTATTTAGGCGCGGGATATATTCCTATATCTCATTTACTTACCGTCTATTTGCGGCAATCTCAAAGGTTTTTATACCTTCAAAAAATGAAGGTATAAACAGGCGACAGAAAATCGCCTGGCAGATTTCTAATGAGCGTCGTCGTATTTCTCAACAATTGAAAGAAGTATCTGCCAAATGAAAAAGGTTCCGCAAAAGGTAACTCGCCGTAAGGAACTACTTGTTAAGGGCACGCACCTGATGCTCCGCCAGATCAATATGTCCCCAGAAGTTAGACATGCTCGTCGAATCTTTCGAAGCTTAGTAATAGAAGACCCATCCTTTAATGAAATGCCCTTAGTCGGGGAACGAATCTTGATCCCAACAATGCGTGACTGGGCGGTCCATGTTCATATTGAGGCATTTTTGGGCCACTTATTGAGGGTTTCTGGAGCTGAAGTACGACATATGACTTGTGGGGGAGGACTGAAGATTTGCGATCGCGCCAATACTTGGGAAGGTCCACCGATGCCATGTCGGAGCTGCACCAAGTACGTAAATTCTTCGTTGAAAGCTCACGGTGTGGAATTCAAACCTCTCGCACCTAATTGGGGTGAGACAGATTGGACTGAACTTGACAATTTGTCGCTGCGTGAGTTGAGGGAAGTTGAATACAAGGGGTTGCCTCTTGGTGCGCTAGTGGAAATACCAGTGAAATGGTTCCTCCTTGGCGAAACTCTTGCCGAAGATCCGCTCGGAACGGCTACCTACCGGAAGTTTCTTATATCGGCTCGATCGATTGTCGATGCTGCAGAAAGAATGCTTGACGAATTTGCCCCAACCCAAGTTTTGTTGCTCAACGGGCTGTTCCTGTTTGAGAGCATTGTGTGGGAGTTATGCAAACTGCGAAATATAGATGTCGTTTCTTATGAGCGTTCCTTCATCCTCGACACCTTCTTCTTTGCTAGAAACGATGGTGCTGGATTTTGCAAGGTAGACGATGTTTGGGCCGAATGGCAAAACATTCAATTGTCAGACGATGAGAATGCGGAATTAGACAAATACTTGAATGATCGTCAATTAGGTTTGCGCACAAGTGACGATTATTGGAAGGACGTACGCGAAAGCAATGTCAAACGTATTCGTGGCGGTCGGCGTGCAGTGTTGTTCACCAATTTAGTTTGGGATTCCGCTGTATTGAGACAAGACGTTGCGTTCCCATCGATTGTTGATTGGATCGTGGCAGCGATTGAAGAGTTTCGGGACCGTCCAAATGATGAATTGGTGATTCGTATACATCCCGCAGAAACAAAGCTGTCAGGTCGTGAGAGTCGTGAAGAAATGGAAACAGCCGTTCGGGGTCGCATAAGGCAAATTCCTGAAAATGTGATCATTATTCCCTCAACAGATCCAACGAGCTCATATCAACTAATGAAGGAAGCAGATTTCGGACTTGTCTATTCCTCAACAACAGGTATGGAAATGGTGCTTACTGGGAAGCCAGTGGTGGTTTCGGCTAAGACTCACTACCGAAACAAGGGCTTTACGATTGACGTCAATACCGCAGAAGAATTCAAACGAGCAATTGATTCGTTGACTTCCGATAATTCTGATTCACTTCCAGATCTTGAGCTAACTCGGAAATATGCCTACCTCTTCTTCTTTAGGGCGCCTTACAGTTCAATGGGTGTCACTGAGCCGATTCGGGGACTTGTCAGTATGACTTCTGAGAATCCCCGTGAATTACTTGGTCCCGAAAACATTGATATTCGGAGGTTTGTTTCGGCGATGGCATTGAGGAGTTCCTTTAATCCACTGCCAAACTCGACGGCCTAGCCGCCTTGGTGACGAAATCTCAGCTGGGCCAAGTCTGCGCTGTTAGGCTAATTCCTGACCCCGAACGAGGTAGAGATGACATTCTTACGCGGAAAATCAATTGTGATAACAGGCGGTACTGGGTCATTCGGCAAAGCATTTATTAAGCATGCGCTTGACAACCTTGAGCCCAGTCGGATTGCGGTCTTGTCGCGTGATGAACTCAAGCAATACGAATTCCGTAATGAGATAAAGGACGACCCTCGTGTCCGTTGGTTCATCGGGGACGTGCGTGACCGTGATCGCTTGATGAGGGCCTTCCATGGGGTCGACGTTGTCATTCACGCTGCTGCAATGAAGCAAGTTGATACGGCTGAATACAATCCATTTGAGTGCATCGCTACCAATGTTCTTGGCGCAGAAAATGTGATCAATGCCTGTATTGACTCGGGCGTCGAGCGCGTAGTTGCCCTTTCGACCGACAAGGCTTCATCGCCGATCAATTTGTATGGTGCATCGAAATTGTGTTCAGACAAACTTTTTGTAGCCGGCAACCATTATTCGGGTGCTGGGAAGACTCGTTTTTCAGTAGTTCGTTATGGGAATGTCGTCGGCAGTCGGGGGTCCGTGGTCCCGTTGTTTAAGCGTCTAGCTGAGTCGGGTAGTTTGCCCATCACCGATACCCGGATGACTCGGTTTTGGATCACGCTTCCACAAGCAGTCGAGTTTGTCGTGAAGTCTTTCGACCGTATGAGCGGCGGAGAAATCTTTGTTCCGCGTATCCCTTCAACCACAATTCTTGACCTAGCAGAAGCAATAGTTCCTGGCGCCGAAATCGAAGTCATCGGGATACGGCCGGGTGAAAAACTCCATGAAGAAATGATTTCAGAAAATGATGCGCACCGTACGTATAGGTTCGATGACCATTACGTGATTGCGCCAACGATGGCAAATTGGGGTGGACAAGATATGTACGCATCGGGAACAAGAGTTGCTGATGACTTCTCGTACTGTTCAGATACCAATGATTGGTTCTTCAGTGTTGCTGAAATTCGTGAGTTACTTGCTTCGATCTCATGATTAGTTACGGGCGCCAGACAATAGATGACGACGATGTTGAGGCGGTTGTTCGTACATTGCGCGGAGATTGGCTCACGCAAGGTCCAGCGATTGAGGAATTTGAAGAATCTGTAGCTCAATATGTCGGGGCAAAATACGCAATTGCCTATTCGTCTGGGACATCGGCCTTGCACGGAGCCGCCGCCGCCGCTGGGCTCGGGTCTGGTGATGTGCTTGTGACGTCACCTCTCACTTTTATGGCCAGCGCTAATGCTGCGAGATTTGTTGGTGCTCAACCGTCGTTGGTTGATATCGAACGCACAACTTGGAATTTAGATATGAAGTTAGTTTCACCAAGTGCGAAAGCGGTCGTTCCTGTTCATTTTGCAGGACTTCCGGTTGATCTGCGAAATACTGGGAATGCGGGACAAATAGTCATTGAAGATGCCGCACATGCGTTAGGGGCAATGACCCCTGATGGGATGGTGGGCAACTGTGCCCACAGCGATATGTGTTGCTTTTCGTTTCATCCTGTAAAACCGATCACCACTGCTGAAGGTGGAATGGTGACAACTAATGATTCTGAACTTGCCGAGAAGCTACGTCGCTTCAGATCACACGGAATTAATCGGTTGCCCGAAAATGGAGCCTGGTATTACGAGGTTGCTGAACTTGGATTCAACTACCGAATGACCGACATTCAGGCGGCACTTGGCGCTTCGCAGATGAAGAAAATTGAAGCATTTATGCAGCGCCGAAATGATATTGCCGATCGTTACCGAGAGATGTTGGCTGACTTTGAAGTTGGGTTGCCTCCAGGTGCCCCTATTGGGTTCCGTCATGGTTACCACTTATTTGCAGTACTAGTTAAAGACCGGCGTCGAGTATTTGATGGGATGCGTGCTGCTGGTATTGGTGTGCAGGTGCACTATGTGCCTGTTCATCACCATCCTGTGAGCGAAGACATCGGCTTGAAACCGGGCGATTTGCCTATTTGCGACAGCGTGTACGATCAAATTTTGAGTCTTCCGATTCATCCGACACTGAGTGCCGCAGATCAGGATTACGTCGTAAAGACACTCACTGAATTGCTGTGAGTACAAAATTACGCAACGCACTCATCGCTTGTGATTCAAATCGTGAATTTGGCAGCGGCCATGTGATGCGATCTATCACTTTAGGAATTTCTCTGCAAAAAGTAGGATTCAAAGTTGCATTGGTCTGCTTTGAAATACCAGAGGCTCTCGTTGAACGTGCGGAGAGTTTTGGTCTTCATGTCATGAAACGAAATGCTCAGCAAGCTGAAATCGCAATCGCTACTGAAGTCATTGAGTCAACTAACCCCGGAGATGTTGTTGTTTTTGATGGGTATTACTTTGACCAACAAGCGATTGCTGAAGTACACCGCTCAGAAAGATTTGTCGTTGTCATAGACGACAATGGTGATTTAGCAGAATGTGTATCTAGCTTGATTTTGAATCAGAATCTTCATGCGAATGAAGAAATGTACAGGCGTAATAGTTCAAGACCAAAGTTATTGCTTGGGTGCGAATGGGCGCTGATTAGACCTGAGGTCTTAGCTGCTCGTGAATCACAGAATCTTCAAGAACGACAGGGAATTTTCATTGCGATGGGGGGAACAGATCCACTTGGTATAACACCAGAAATTTCGTCTCGACTGATCAAACAAACGGGGTTGAAGGTTGTCGCGGCTGGTGGTTTCTTGGGACAGTCCTCTCTTAACCCAACTGAAATGGCTGAAGAAATGTCACATTCTCAAATTGGTGTTATTGCATGTGGAACGACGACATGGGAAGCGCTCTGTCTTGGTCTTCCACTCGTTGGAGTCGTAGTGGCTGATAATCAAATTCAAGTCGCACAGTCTTTGCAGGAAAACAAATTAGGGGATTTCATCGATTGCCGCAATGAAGTTGACGTTGCATCAATTTTGAAAGCGACGACAGTGTTGTTACAAGACAAATCGCTATCTGAAGAAGTCTCAAAAAGAGCTAGAGCACTTGTTGATGGCAAGGGTGCTCAAAGAGTTGCGCTGGAAATCTTTTCAGCAGTCAGTTAATGAGGCCACGATTGACGAGATCGAGTCGGGTACTCTCTTCGCTGGTTGACCAGTCTTTTTGTAACATCGATAACGAGATCACATCGATCGGACCACTTGTGTGCCAAGCTCGTTCACGTAGGTAGCCCTCACGTACGAAACCGATTGACTCATACAGTTTGAGAGCCGGTTGATTGCCTACTAAGACTTCTACGACCACTCGATTTAACTCAAGTTCACCAAAGGCTTGCTGGAGGGCCAAAAAAAGCATTGCTCTCCCGATTCCTCCACCACGGTCGATATTGGGCGCTAGATAGCCGCCCCATTCGCAGGATTTATGGCGAAGATCAATTTTGCTCAGGCTTGAAAGCCCTGAAGCTACTGAGTTGTGTTCAAGGACACGAACAACTGAGGACTCTGTGTCGTTAATGATGCTTTTGAACCAGCGACTATGTTCGGCGGGACTAATGGGGTCGTCGCGGTACATGAAAGCCGCGACCTCGGGCGAATTGCGCCAAGTGAGAATTTTCGTTTCATCCCCGAGAATCACATTTCGCAACTGAACCATCAATAACAAACTAGTCGTGTCAACGTGCCTGATTGAAGATTGAGGGAGAGGTTAGACTGACGACGTGTCTGAAGCCCCTGACATCAAGATTGATGACTATGTCATCGGCAAGAATTCTCCACCATTTGTGATTGCCGAAATTTCGGCGAATCATGGTGGCAGTTTGGATGCGGCCCTTGAACTGGTTGATTTGGCCGCAGAGACAGGGGCTGCTGCAGTCAAGTTGCAGCATTATCGTCCAGAGACCATCACGATTAGGTCTGATTTGCCAGAGTTTAAAGTTGGTGGGGGTACCTTGTGGGACGGTCGCCAACTGTTTGATCTGTATGCCGAAGCGATGACTCCGTGGGAATGGACTTCTGAACTATTCGCTCGAGCAAAGTCAAAGGGCTTGATCTGCTTTTCATCACCCTTTGACACGACTGCTGTCGATTTTCTTGAAGAACATGATGTTGTCGCCTACAAAGTGGCATCGTTTGAATTGGTAGACATTCCACTCATTCAGTACATCGCGAGAACTGGTCGCCCGATGATTATGTCAACGGGAATGGCGACAGTCCAAGAAATAGATGCGGCAGTATCTGCTGCTCGGGATGCTGGAAACACACAACTCGCTTTACTTCGCTGTAACTCGGGTTATCCAGCGAATCCGGCTGAAATGGATTTGGCTGCGATTCCCTATATGCGTGATCGATGGAAGTGCCAAGTCGGCTTGTCAGATCACACGCTTGATTCAACGGCGTCAATCGCCTCCATCGCGCTCGGGGCGAGCATTATTGAAAAGCACATCATTTCTAGTCGTAGCGAGGGCGGACCTGACTCGGCATTTTCCTCAGAGCCCGAAGAGTTGACGGTGTTGATTAATCAAATCAATGTCGCTTGGCAATCAATGGGCGAAGTTCGATTTGGACCAAGTGAACGTGAAAAATCAAGCATTGCTTTTAGACGCTCATTACGAACAACACGCAATCTCGAGGTAGGCGACGTTATTGATGAAGAGGCCGTGCGATCGATGCGGCCAGCGGGTGGTTTAGCCCCAATTTATTTCTCCGAGATCGTCGGTCGTCGCGTTTCGAAAAAACTGGATGTGGGTGCACCGATAACTTGGGATGTACTCGATTTATCTGGTGATTCAGATGCCAACTGATGCCCCCACAGAACTAATACTCGGCACGGCACAACTTGTGACTTCATACGGAGTGACTAGAGATCGGGAAATTCCTGCAACTCATCAGTCGGCCAAGGAATTTTTAAGAAATGCTTATGACCAACAAGTTTTTACTTTAGATACTGCTCCAGCATATGGCGATGCAGAAAAAGTGATTGGTGACTCCGGTCTACCTTTCAAGATTCACACAAAACTTCGACGTGGAGTGACTGCGCTTGACTCTTTAGAAGCATCCAAGGTCAATCTCCAAGTCGAAAATATAGAAGTTGTATACATTCATGACATTGATGCTTTTCGTAGCGATTCTAAGAAAATGATCAATGATTTATCCAAGATTTTAGATCACGGAGTAAATCACATCGGGGTGTCAATTTACGACGAAGATGATCTAGCCCTTGTGCGTAAATTTCGACAAGTTACTTTTGTTCAGGTGCCAATGAATATTCTTGACCGTCGTTTTAGCGGACAGAAGGTTCAGGAGATGAATTCAAGTGGACTTTCAGTTGTAGTTCGGAGTGCTTTCTTGCAGGGAGTGTTATTGGCTGACTCAGCAACTTTGCGTCCTGAAGTAAGCCATTTGAAAGATTTTGTAGATCGATTTCAATCAGAAGCGCAAAAACTTGATTTAGATCCAGTCACTGCCTGTTTGCATTGGGTGATATCTCAATCAAAGCTTTCAGGTGTGATCGTCGGTGCACAAAACAATGGCGAATTTGATGCCATTCGCAACTCATGGGAAAAAGCCAGAAATCTTACGTTTGATGACTCATGGGTAGAAGTTATTCCTGTCCCAAATTCAATCGCAATTGATCCACGAAAATGGCGAGCATTGTGAACGTGCCAGCTGGAAATATTGTTGCGGTTGTCCAGGCTCGACTTGGTTCAAAGCGCTTCCCTCGTAAAGTACTGGCACAAATATTAGATACCGAATCACTTGAGGTACTAGTACGGAGATTGAGCCGTTCACAATTAGTCAACGAAGTAATTTTGGCTATCCCCGAAACTTCAGATAACGATGAATTGGAGATATTCGCTAAACGATTAGGAATTAGATTTCATCGGGGTAGCGAACTAGATGTCCTTGATCGTTTTTATGGCGCAGCCTTAATTGGTGAGCCCGACATCGTTGTTCGAGTTACCGGGGATTGCCCGATGATTGACCCCAAGGTTATTGATGAGGCAATAGCTCTATTCAGACGGGAAAATTCGATATATACCGCTACTTCTGAAAAGTTTCCAGATGGGTTTGACGTCGAAGTATGTGCCTTTTCAGCCTTGCATCAAGCGTGGAGAGATGCGACCGAAAACTATGACCGCGAGCACGTAATGCCCTATGTTCGCCGATTGGCCGATCAACAAGTGTCGATTCTTGAAAATACTCAAGATCTCAGTCACCTAAGGGTAACTTTGGACGAGCCAGAGGACATTGAGGTCATTCGGAATGTCTTCAACTATTTTGGCAATGATGAGTTTCATTGTGACGATGTTGGAGAACTCTCCCGAGTTCGGCCAGAAATTTTTGCAGCAAACGAGCATCTGACTAGAAACGAAGGAGCGACGATGACAACAGGTGAGAAGTTGTGGCGACGAGCTAAAAAAGTGATACCTGGCGGCAACATGTTGTTATCAAAGCGAACCGAAATGCATTTGCAAAAAGGTTGGCCGTCGTACTTTTCGCGTGCAAAAGGCTGTCGCGTTTGGGACCTCGATGACAACGAATACATCGATGCTGGATTGTTTGGAATTGGAACAAACATTTTGGGTTTTGGTCATCCCAAGGTTGACGAAGCAGTTATGAAAGTTGTGCAGTCGGGCAATATGTCAACGCTGAATTGTCCCGAAGAGGTTTACCTTGCGGAGCGTCTCGTTGCGATGCATCCATGGGCCGGAATGGTGCGACTGACTCGTTCGGGCGGAGAGGCCTGCGCGGTAGCTGCCCGTATCGGCCGAGCTTATGCCGGTAAGTCAACGATTGCCTTTTGTGGTTATCACGGCTGGCATGACTGGTATCTCGCGGCAAATCTTTCTGAAGACGCTGCCCTTGATGGACATCTGCTGCCAGGCTTGAACCCTGCAGGGGTTCCTCGAGGACTTGCGGGATCTGCCAAACCATTCGCGTACAACGATCGTGAGGCATTGGTCAAGATTCTTGAAGAGGGCGACGTAGGCGTGATCTTTATGGAAGTGCGCCGTGGCAGCGAGCCTGATCACGGATTTCTTGAAGGAGTGCGGGCGTTAGCAACTCAATATGGCGCAGTTCTAATCTTTGATGAGTGCACCTCTGGATTTAGAAAGACCTTCGGAGGTTTACATCTTGCGTATGGCGTTGAACCCGACATCGCCACTTTCGGTAAGACACTTGGTAATGGGTATGCAATTAATGCAATCGTCGGCAGAACTGAAGTAATGCAGGCTGCTCAGGACACGTTCATTTCAAGTACTTTTTGGACTGAACGAATTGGTCCCGCTGCGGCATTAGCAACCCTAGAAGTTATGGAAGCAGAAGATGCGCCACATCGAATTAATGAGATCGGTTTGAAAGTCAAGAATTTATGGGAGTCAATTGGTCGTGATGTAGGGCTAAATGTCATTACTGCGGGGGTGCCAAGTATCGGTACATATTCGATAGATGGATTTGACCCGATCGTTGCAAAGACATTTATCACGCAAGAAATGCTGAAGCGTGGGTTTATTGCAGGAAACGCATTGTATGCCTCAATTGAACACACCGATGAAGTCTTAGAACAGTACCAATCGAAGATGCTTCAAGTGTTCAGTCAGATCAGTGCATGTACGAACACCAACGAACTGCTCAGGCGACTTGATAGTGGACCGGCTCAATCTGGCTTTCAGCGTTTGGCTTAGGAGGAAATGATGGAACCCGCCAGCCAAAGAAATGCATTCATTGAAAGCGAGGGGGATGCTTGGTTTAAGCGCAATGTCGATTATGTCCCAGACCAACTTGATCACGTAGATCGTCTGATACTTCAGGGTATTCAACCTGATGGGAATATCTTGGAAGTTGGCTGCGCTGATGGTCGTCGTCTCGCACGTATTCGGACAGCCATTGGTGGCGGAGTGAGCTTGGTGGGAGTTGATCCTTCTGGGGCGGCAATCAAAAGTGGCATGTCGAAATTCTCTGATCTCGATCTACGAATCGGAACAGCTGATGACCTGCCTCGAAACGAAACTTTCAATACGGTCATTCTTGGATTTTGTCTTTACCTATGCGATCGACATTTATTGACAAAGATTGTCGCAGAGGTTGACCGTGTACTTGTTGAAAACGGAACGCTCATCATCATTGATTTTGACCCTCCACACCCTCGGCGACGTCGATACCGCCACCACGATGGGCTATGGAGTTTTAAGATGAATTACGCAGAACTCTTTACTGCATTCCCGCAGTTTGTATTGTCCTCAAAGCAGTCGATGTCGCATTCGGGTGATCAATGGGAAAGTAATGAAACCGAAAGAATTGCTGTTTGGACAATTCGTAAGAATAACGAATTCGGCTATTCGCTCGAATCGGATGATTAACGTCGGCCGCCCTTGGGCTTTATATCAAACTTTCGGAAAGTCACGATTCTGAAAATTCCACGCCAGAATCCAAACCCGTAACACCAGTGGCAAATTGAGATAGCAATTGCCACACGGTGTGGCGTGACGCCGCGTTCTTTACTCATTCGCAATCCAATTGCCAAAGCAGCAGATACATATGCGACGAACGGCAGAGGAGACAAATACCAAACTCCGAATGCAATCGTTATTGGTATCCACAAAATGCACAGCAATACCATGATTGCGGGTGCCAAAGGTCGCCAGTACGGAAGAACCTTGTGCCTGGCCAACGTCGAGGCTTTACACATCCCGTAGTTGTGATACTGCCTTGCAAGGGCACGTGCATTGTCTCTTGGAAAATATGTCGACTTGATCCGTGGATCAAGCAGAATCTTTCCGCCGGCTTTGCGAATTCGATAATTGAGTTCTTGGTCTTCGGCGGCCCATTGAAGGTTTGTTTCGTCGTACCCGCCTACTTTGATGACGAAATCTCGATTAAAGATGCCCAAGTAAACGGTTTCGACTTCTTCGAGTTTCTCGCTGTAATGAAAACGCCCAGGTCCGACACCAAGTGTTGAAGTTGTAACCGCTGAAACTGCACGACCAAAAGGATTCGTGCCGACGGGACGCATCGGCCCGCCGACCACTTTTGCGTCAGATTCATTGAAGGTCGCAACACTTTGAGAGACATAGTCGGTTGCGTAAAGAGTGTGGGCGTCAACCCTCACGTACAGGGCAGTCGTACATTCCTGAATTCCAATATTCATGGCTGCTGCAGCAGTCATACGCGGATTGTTAATGAGGCGTACATTGCCTCCCTCGGCCATCACAATTTCTTGTGTGCCGTCTTTTGACCCTCCATCAACTACCAGAATCTCAACAATATTTGGGTAATCCTGTTTCTTTAAACAATCCAAGCAGTCTCGGATGTAGCCACGTTCATTGAGAGTGGGCAAGATAATTGTGATTGGAGTACTCATCGTCCTTTGAATCCTAAAACATGGCGGAAGGTGCGAGCGATGATTCGAAGATCAAGCCACATCGACTGGTGTTGGAGGTACCAAAACTCGTATTGCAATTTTTCGAATGCATCAATTTCATTAGCGCCGTATGGGTAATTCACTTGTGCCCACCCTGTCAGACCCGGCCGGACGAGATGGCGAGATTGATAGTAAGGAATAGTTTGCGATAGTTGCTGGACGTAATGAGATTGTTCGGGGCGCGGCCCGACGATTGATAAATCGCCGCGAAGAATGTTGAGAACCTGCGGTAATTCATCTAAATGAGAAAGACGAAGAAATTTACCGAAAGCCGTAATTCGCGCATCATTCTTTTTTGTCCATTCCCCAACGGAACTTCCGGGGATCATCGAACGAAATTTGAGAATTCGAAATGACGTCTGGCCTTTTCCGACGCGTTCTTGGGCGTATAAAAGCGGACCTTTATTGCCAAGAAAATTTCCGACATAGATAACAGGTGTGGCAAGTATTAATGCAATTAATCCAACCCCCGCGATGCTGACATCAAGCATTCGCGAAATACGCGAGTAACCCACATGGTGAATTTCGCGCACATCAAAGAGAAGGGCAGTTTCGCCAAGTTCGCGTACTGGGACTTTTCCTAACCAGTCGTTATAAAAAGCGAGTTGAGTTCGTACTCGAATCCCCTGTGAATGTAGGGGTGTGATTGCCTCAATGATTTCTGATGTCTTAACAGCTTCGTTATCAAGTACAACCAACGTGATCTGATGTTCGACGATTAACTTTGAGAGATCTTGTTGATTGAGAGCCTCAGAAATAATCATGTGTTGAGTAAGAACACAGGGAACCTCGGTATGAAAGTCAATATCTTTTTGAATGATCCCAGCATCCTCAGGCGAAGAAATAAGGAGGATTCGTTCTTTGTCAGCAGCCGTTCGATCAATTTTAGAGTTAAGAACTGAAACAATATTGAAGACAATGAACAGGGCAGGAATCGATATCGCTATGACGAACCTGGGAAGGCTGATTTGGCCGAGGACTACTTGAATCGCTGCGATGACTACTGCCGAAGTGATTGCGCTCGCAGCAGCAGCCTTTGAACGTGCTGACCATGTTCGTTGATCAGGGAGACCAAATGAATAAGCGACAGCAAAGCAGAGCAAAGAGTAGGCATTGATCCAAATAAACCGATGCGACGCCGTGAGGTCATAGTTTCCGATCTCTGAAGCATGGAACTTTGCGATAGCAGCGATAGTGCAGATGACAGAGACAAAGAGAATCAATCTTGAAACTGCCTTGTGTGATCGCATGGTGACTATTCTGCCGTATTTATTGTGTTGGCAGGTGACTGCTAGTCACTGAATCCCGGCCAGGCCAGATTCGAAGTCTGCAAGATACGGATCATCGACGTTCAAGATTGAACTCCAGCGGCCTTCAACAAGTTCAAACTCTTCATCACTGACATCGGGGTCGCGTGAAAGCGATTCAAAATGGAATAGTTCAACATGAGGAGTCCAAATCATTCGATAACCGTGCATCATCAACTTGTTGCCAAAGTCGACGTCATTGAAAGCTCCCGGAAATTCGGTGCATAGCCCGCCAACATGTTCATACACGCGTCGTGGAATAGCCACACAGGCCATTGTGAGACCCGAGCGTTCGGCTGGAATCGTTAAGACCGAGAATGGACCGCTCTCTTTGTATGCGCTTCCACCGCCTGCGTTATGTGCTCCGTTCTTGAAGTAGTGACCAGCACTTTGAATGCGCTTGTCTTCTAAGAGAAGTTTGGGCCCAACCATCCCGACATCAGATTCTTCAAGGAAGCAAATTAAGCCTTCAATCCAGTCTGGAGATTCAATCTGCGTGTCGTCATTAAGCAAGATCAACACATCACCGGTTGCTTTGACTGCACCCAGGTTGATCTTTTCCGAGAAATTAAACGGCTTGGTGTATTCAGATAGCACCAATCGCGAGCCAGCGATCTTGGATAACTTCGCCAATACCTCAGGCGGGGTGTGGCTGTCGTATACAACAATGATTTCGTAATCGGTATAAGTGGACCGTTGAACGATGCTTGCGACCGCTGTTTCAACAAGCACCATCTCGCGGCCCCACACTCGCTTCTTGGTTCCGCACGTCGGAATGATGATGCTGACTCGAGGTTTTTTCGTCAGCGTGCGAGTCGTCTTTAAATAGAACTCTGGGGTTGTCTCGACAACGCCCTTGATGCCCACACGGTCAAGATGCTCTTGAACTGCTTTTTGGGCAGCGATCAGCGCATAGGGTTTTGCGTCGGCGTTGAGCGAAGCCGAACCTTGAACGGATCGCCAGTGGTACAACACTTTTGGAATGTGGGCAATAGTTCGTGCTTGTTCGGTGACCCTAAGGAACAAGTCGTAGTCTTGCGAGCCATCAAAGCCTTCGCGAAATCCCCCGAGTTCTTTCACCAATGAAGTGCGCAGAACAGAGAAATGACAGCAGTAATTTTGGCCTCGTAGACGTTCTGGCGAAAAACGTGGTTTACGAAATCGATCAAAGAAGTGCCCGTCTTCATTGACTTTGTCTTCGTCTGAATAGACATAGTCAATATCAGTGTTTTCGATTAGAACTTTTTGAACAGTTTCAAGCGCGTCAAGCGTCAGCTGATCGTCGTGATCAAGTAGCGCAATGAATTGGCCTCGCGCAGCATTGATTCCATCATTTGATGCAGCAACTATTCCGCCATTCTTCTTCCGGCGAATCACTGTGACCTGAGGGTTCATTTCAATGAAGTTCAAGATCTGCATAACTTCGGGATCAGTACTGCCGTCGTCAACTAAGATCCATTCCCAATCGGTGCACGTTTGCTGCGCGACTGAGACCGAACAATCACGAAAGGCGTTGACCGGAGGATTGAAAACTGGGGTAACGATAGAAAACAAGGGGACTGACGTCATGCCTTGCCTCGTGAACGAAGGACAAGTTTCACTTTGCCTGCCGGCTTCATGATGAGTCGGCCTATTCGCCAGGTGCGCGATTCAATGATTGTTTCAAGTTGTTCTTCGAGACTTTTGTTGATCGCGAGAATTTGCTCGTGATTCTTCAGAGCGGCGTGTTGAAGTTCAAGTCGTTCTTTATTTTGCATAGCTTCAAGTTGGGCTCGCAATTCGCCTTCGCGAACAATTGCACCAATGAGTTCATCACGCAATTTAAGAATTTCAAGTTTGAGCGCTTCGGTGTCTGACCAGTCGGTGTCAACCTCAACATGGGTGATGCGGCGTGTGATATGCGCATTTTGTTCTGTCATGTTGCTCAACTCCGTTTTAGGCACTTGTTAACGATGGGAGACTTTACCTGTTGACACTTGAGTACTTGTGAAATGGACCGAATGTCGTCCAATCAGTGTACAAAACAGAGTATTTAGACTTCTTCGGGAAGTCGGCGACCCATCCGATTGAACACCATCCAGCCAAGCGACAGACTTGCGAAAGCCGCCACCACCATTGCTGCAAGTCGAGGTAACGAGGGAGCAGTGGCGTCATATAAAAGGTCTCGATAGGTATTGACAAAGGCGCTCATTGGGTTCAGCCTCAAAATGTCGTTCGCCCACGCTGGGGCACGATCTTGAACCACGCTTGGTGCGTAGACGACCGGGGTCAAGAAGAACCAAACCTGAATGAAGATTGTCCATAGATACGTGATGTCTCGGAAATACACCGACAAGGTGCTGAGGGCGAGGGCGAAGCCTGAAGCGAAGATTGCCAATAGAACACTGATAAGTACGACAACTGGCAGCCATGGCAAGAATGGGCTGCCGGCGATCAGCAAAACAATTGCCAGAAGGCCCATTTCAATCGCGAACTGCACGCAGGCGTGTAACACGTTGCTGAAGACTAAAACTTCGCGAGGGAAGGCCACACGACGCACGAGGCCCGAGTTGGCCGAGATTGCTCCCATGCCAAGGTTGGTGATCAAAGAGAAGAAGTTCCAGGGCAAAAGCGCGCATAACAAGAAATAGGCAAAACCCTTCAAGCCGCTGGGGTCACCGACGGGGGCGCTGGACTGGAAAAGTACGCCGAAGACGAACGAATAGATCGCAACGGTGGCCAGCGGGTTAAGCATCGACCACGCCCAGCCCAAAAACGAGCGCCGGTACTTGGTACGCAGTTCACGGAGAGTCAGATTCCAGAGAAGCTCGCGGGAATCAAAGACTCGTTTCAGACTTTTCATGACTTGGATGATCATAGTTGGTCATTTGCTGGCGAGGGTGTTGCTTGAGCGGGGCGCAGATGGGCAAGAATGGAGACGCATGTCAAACCAAGCCGTTGTTGTCTCTGGACTGTGGAAGAACTTCCGCCTATATCACGAACGAAACCAATATCTGAAGGCCGCCATTTTGCGTGGCCGCCGAGCCCGCTATGAAGAATTCTGGGCACTCCGTGAGATCGACTTCACCGTTCCGACGGGCACGACCTTTGGTGTCATCGGTTCAAACGGTTCGGGCAAGAGCACGCTGCTCAAGTGCCTCACCGGAATTCTGACCCCCGATAAAGGTTCAGTGAAAGTGACTGGCCGAATTTCGGCACTGCTCGAATTGGGCGCAGGCTTTCACCCCGAACTCACGGGGCGCGAAAACGTCTTTATGAATGGCGCAATTTTGGGTTTGACTAAGAAAGAGATCACCGACAAGTTTTCTGACATCGTCGAATTTGCTGGTCTTGAAGAGTTTATTGACACGCCAGTCAAGAACTATTCGTCGGGCATGTTCGTGCGATTGGGCTTTGCTGTTGCGGCACACGTTGAACCCGAAGTATTGCTGATTGATGAAGTGTTGTCGGTTGGAGATGAAAGTTTTCAGCGCAAGAGTGCCGAACGTATCGAACAATTCCGTCGCGAGGGTCGCACGATTGTCTTCGTGAGCCACGGCTTGGCGTCAGTTGAACAACTTTGTGAACAAGTCGCCTGGATTGAAAAAGGCGAACTGAAAATGATTGGTAATGCCGGCGAAGTGATTTCGGCATATCAGGGTCAGAGCCATCAAGCGACGCGGGTTGAAGGAGAACAGGGCCAACGCTGGGGGAGCGGTGAAGCGCAAATCGTTGCAGTGCAATTACTTGATGAAGCAAACGCACCGCTTGCTGTTTTGACAACCATGGAACCTGCCAAAATTCGTGTTGACCTCACGGCACATATGCCGATCCAAGACCCTGTTGTCACTGTTCGAATCGATACTTTGATTGGACATCCAGTTTGGGGTTCATCAACTCGTCGAAATGGTAAGTCAATGGGGCTTGTCGAAGGCCCAGCGAGTGTCGAGGTATCGATTCCGTCAGTGCCGTTGCTTGAAGGTGTGTATGACCTCACTGTGGCAGTGACCGACCACACCGAGATGAGTCCGTACGATCATTGGGAAAAGCGCGTGCGGTTTGAGGTACGTCAGTACAAGGCTTATGACTTGGGCACGGTTCATATTCCTGCTGAGTGGACGATTAGTGGCACTCGCGGTGTGATGCAAGGCGGCTGATATGCCGCACGTGAGTTGTATTTCGGTTACCTACGGACCGACTCCTGAGATATTTGCCTTACTTGAATCGGTGCAACGCCATGCCGGCGACATCAGTTTTGACATGACTGTTGTGACCCAGCCATCTGATGAGGGTTCAATGGCTGAAGAGATTTCTCGCCGTGCTCCGTGGGTGAACGTGATTGCGCTTGATAGCAATATCGGATTCGGACCAGCAAATAATCTCGCAGTCGAACAAGTAGAGGGCGAATTTGTTGCCTTTTTAAACCCCGACATTGTTGTTACCGAAGGCTGGCTGCCGCCGTTGTTGTCGGCGCTTGCCGATCCCGCGGTATTCGTAGCAGCACCTCTGTTGTTGTCGGCACAGGGATACGTTGAAGAAGCTGGACAAGTGATGTTCGCCGATGGTGGAAGCGATGCGGTGGGTGGACCACAACTGTCGTTTGATTATGAACAAATGATGTTTAGCCGAGATGTTGACTATGCATCGGCGGCATGTTGGTTGACTCGTCGATCGGTGTTCAATTCTTTGGGTGGGTTTGACCCGGCGTACGCGCCTGCTTATTTTGAAGATCCAGATTTGGCGTTCACGGCGAGGGCACGTGGCTTGGTGTCGCGATTAGTTGTTGATCGGCCCGTGGTACACGCTCATGCCGTCGCAACTGAAAACCGAATTGCATTGGCCGAACGCTCACGCAAGATCTTTCAAGCCAAATGGGTTGAAGTTTTGAAGTCACAACCAACCCGTTTGAAGAGTGGTGAAGACGGCTCTCGGGCTCGTGATCACATGTGCGCATCACGGACTTTGATTTTGATTGGCGACACCGTTGCTGACACAGAAGTGAGTGCGATTATCGAACAGGCTGGTGTATCGGCTGCGACATATCCGAGAGATCGCGTTTGCGTTGCCTTAAGCGCCCGACCATTTGTTGAAGGATTACGACGCAAGTTCAATCGTGCTGGGTTGGAAATCATTCAACAAGCACCGCTTGATGTGTTTGCTGCTCGACAGGTCTGGGCAACAAGTATTGATCGGCATGGCCTGTGAACAAGTCGCGCCTGCTGACAATTGGGGCCGTGGTCGTAGGGATTTTAGGTCTGTTGATCCGCCTGCATTTGTTGCGCACTCCAGCAGGAATGTTGAACGCCGATGAGGCCTATACGGGCTTACAATCACTGGCAATTTTGCGAGGTGACTTACCGACGGTTATTCGCGGTGCTGGTTACACGGCGGTTCTAGACAGTTATTTCTTTGCGCCATTCGTGTGGATATTCGGCGCACATGTTGTGCCACTGAAATTGCTGTCATCTTTATGGTGGTCGGGCGCTGCAGTGCTGATGTATGTGCTTGCCAAGCGTTTTGTCGGGCGTTCTTGGGGCCTGTTGGCTGCAGCAATGATCTGGGTCGCCCCAGGTGCACTGATGTTGTTGTCGACCCGTGCATACGAGGCGTACGGGCTTGGCTTGCTGATATCGGTCTTGACTGCATGCGCAACAAATCAAGTGGTTGCCGATCGCGAGCTAGATCGTCGTTGGGTGATGCTGGCTGGTGCAGGAGCGGGGCTGGCTTTCTATCTGCATCCGATGTTTATCGCGGTGACCCTTCCGATGATGTTGGTGCCGTGTTGGGTGCATCGTCGAGCAATTCGTAGTTGGTGGATTCCGGCCGTTGGATCTGCGGTGTTTGTCAATATACCGTTGTTGTTTTGGAATGTTCGCCATTCGTGGCCATCGCTGTCGCAACCGGCACCGGCAACCGAATCTGCTGTCACGCGACTCGGTCGATTCTTTAGTGGGTTGTTGCCCCGCGCGTTCGGGTTGCGCAATCCCGGAGGCGAATGGATCTGGGGTTCAGTTTCAATCGTTTTGTATGTTGTGTTACTTGCACTCATTGTGTGGGGTGTGATCGGGCTGGCGCGTTTAGGTTCGCGAGGCTTGGTGTTGGCTCTGCCAACTATTTTGTGTTGGCCGATCTTGTCGTTGTTTAGCAATATGGGATTTGTCGATGATGGTCGCTACGCGATCGTTGGATTTCCGTTCTTGATTATTGCGCTGGTTGTAGGAGTGCGGTCATTAGTGGTGCTGATCAAGTGGTCGCAGTTCACCGGGTATGTTGCGCCATCACTCGTTGGCGTGATGTGGGTAGGAATCTTTTTGATTCCGTGGGTGAATGATTACGCACCAGACGTAGTTGATGACCCGAACGCCAATGTTCAGGCAATCGTCGACGTGCTCGTTGCCGAAAAGTATGAATATGCCGCCGGCAATTATTGGTTAACGCTGCCGATCGAATATCAGAGTGATCGACAAGTAGTTACTGCAGTCGCGGGCCATCCCTGGGGTGCGATATTTCCGTGGCAACCCCAGTTCCCGTGGGGAGTGCGCTTCGCCGATACTCAAGCACAAGTGATGGCGGCGTATCCATCTGATGTTGCCTATGTCTTCTTACCTGGCGATGAACAGGTGAGCGCTTTACGATTACCGGTCGAAGAGTACGAACGGCGAGAAGTTGGCGGTGCCGTGCTGTATCTTCCATTGATGCACTCTGTAGTGCCTGAGTAACGAAAGCGAATACGACATGTGGAACGGACAACGGCTGGCAGTAGTGCTGCCGACCTATAACGAGCACTTGTCGATTGCCGAATGTATTCGTGGCTTCGAGGCGCTGGGCATTGTGGACGACATCTTGGTCGTCAATAACAATGCTCACCCCGATACGTCGCCCGCCGTTGCGCCCACAGTGGCGCGCGAAGTAGTTGAAACGACGCAGGGATATGGGGCGGCGATTCGTCGAGGTCTTCGAGAGACAACCGATGCCGACTTGGTATGCGTCTGCGAACCTGATGGAACCTTTGATCCGGCGGACTTGTTGAAGTTGTTGCCATTCACAAGTGATGTCGATGTGGTGTTTGGTTCACGCACTGTGCAGACATTTATTTTGTCGGGTGCAAACATGGGTTGGTTCTTGCGCTGGGGTAACTGGGCTGTCGCCAAACTGACTGAGGTCTTGTACAACACGGTGTATTTATCTGATGTGGGTTGTACGTTCAGGGTTTTGAAACGTTCGGCCATTGATGAGATGTCACCGGCGTTTGTGGGTAATGCTTCGTCCTTTGGTTTTGAAATGATGTTGTTAGCAGCACAAAAGAAAATGTCGATGGTGCAAGTGCCGGTGAAGTATCAAGAGCGCGTGGGCGAGAGTTCGGTGACGGGATCGCAGAGCAAAGCAGTGAAACTTGGTTTGCAGATGATTGCCATGTGCCTCCGTATGCGCTTCACCCCGCGATCTGGTCGGAAATAACTGAGGAAATCTGCCACTTCGCCAGACCAGATCGCCCAGAATTTACGGGGCGATTGACTCGAGGAACGGATTGAGCTTCTGTCCGATGATTCCCGCTGCGTAGTCGGACGGATGGTCGGTGTAGCTGTACATGAAATGATTCCAGCGCTCATGGCGACAGATGCGATCTTCGGATCCGCAGAAAATCTCGGTGCTATCAAAGATCTCAACTTGACCGGGGAACTCTTGCTTGAGCTGCTCAAACATCGCGTAGTACTTGGCGGTCTGGTCAATGAAAGTTTGGACCGGCATCTCGCACAACGGGTTGGGCTTCACCAGGAGACTGTTTAAAACTCCGATCGTGGTCTTGCGCTGCAAGCAATCTTCGAGATTGGGTAATGGGGGATTGTCGACATACAGAACGACTTTTTTACCAGCTTGAGTCAAGATCGTGATGCTGTTGCGAAAACCTTCAGTCACGATGTCGTAGTACAGGCTGTCTGGCATCAGCACAAAACTTGTTTCGTCGGCAATTCCAAACATTGCGCGAATGGCTCCTTCGAGCACGACAACGTCAATGTCGGGATTGCTCGCCACTGAATCAACCGCGATGCGTGCAAGTTTTTGGAACCGTTCAAATTCGGGAGCATCAGAGATGAGAGGTACTGGGACTCCGCTGTCGGAGTTGCCGCCGATAAATAGCCATCGCCCATTTTCAGTTGACGTACGAATGAAACCACCAATCAAGGCTTCGGCCTTGCTGTCACCGATGAGGGCGAAGCGTGGCGTCTCACGATTGTCTTCAAGACAACTAGCAAAAAGATCGGCAACCTTGGCATCGCTGATTCCGCACGCGTCTTGAACCCAACCCTGTGCGCCGCCTTCTTCGCCGGAATTGATGTCGGGGTTCATCTGAGCGACTTCACGACTAGCAATACCGTCATTTCTAAACGTCACGTAGCCGACAAGGCCAATGATGACCATTGATGCAACGAGTGCTGCCGTCACGACCTTGACGCGGGGATGAAAGCGCAGTGGCTTTTCAATCAGTCGATATGTCGCCCACGACAACAGCACTGCCAAGACAACCGCGCCAAAACGAATGCCAGCTGATGGAGTGGTGCTGGCAATGATACGAGCGAATGTGAGTAACGGCCAGTGCCACAAATAGAGAGGGAAGCTAATCAGCCCGACCCACACAACTGGTCGCAATGAGAAAACACGATGTGCGGTAAATGTGTGGGCACCTGCGCCAATCATGAGAGCAGCACCAATTGTTGGTGCAAGCGCATTCCAGCCCGGAAACTTGCTGGACTCATCAAGACCAAACATCGTGAAGAGCACGAGGACGAGACCAATAACCGCGAGCACATGTTGCAGTTGTGTGGCCTTTTCGGTTGGGGTTCGTCGCAACATGATGGCTGCCAAAATTGCACCGACAAGTAGTTCCCAAAAGCGATTGACCGGTGAGTAATACGCACCAACTACATCATGGTTGAGTGCATACAAACCAAACCCAAATGACACGATGGCGAGAACAACTGTTGAGATAACTACATGCAGGCGGATTTTGAAGATGACCCACAACAGCAATGGCCACACAATGTAAAACTGCTCTTCAATTCCGAGTGACCATAAGTGGATGAGTGGCTTCACAGATGAAGACGTGTCGAAATAGCCGGACTCTTTCCAAAAAATGATGTTGGAGATGAAAGAAGCGCCAGATCCGACATGCTTGCCAAGCTGTCGGTATTCGGAGGCGAGTAAAACAAACCAGCCCAATGCATAAACGAATGCAAGCGTTGTGACTAGTGCAGGAAAGATTCGTCGAATACGACGTTGATAGAAGCCTTGAATGGTGAAGGTTGATTCGTTCAAACCGTTCAAGATGTTTGTAGTGATGAGATAGCCAGAAATGACGAAGAAAACATCAACGCCGGCGTAACCACCTGGAATCATCCATGAAAAGGCGTGGAAGATGACAACGGAAATAACTGCGAGTGCCCGCAGACCATCGATATCGGATCGATAGTTGTGGGTCAGATGGGCTTGATGCATTCCCATGTGGCGTAGTGATATGCAGGCAAGAAACCAAAGACTTTTGCGATGTATTTGTCAGCGACTGGTGACGAGTCTGATGGTCGACCCATGGCGACGAGGTCTTCAACGTTGAAGCCGTCACCATTTGAAGTCGGGCACTCGGTGACGTGGTTGAGCATGTCGGCGAAATCTTGAGTTACTAGAACTGTTGTTGTGAATCCTGCCGCACGTAATTGATCGGTGAGGTCCCAGCCGAAGTTGAAAAACACAGGAGTATTGTCGGCATGAAATTCGGGTGTAGAGGGAACTTGGGTAGACCCGTAACACAACGGAACTTGTAGGTACATACGTCCGCCCGGGGCAAGCACGCGGTAAATCTCGCTGAGTGCCTTTGTGGTGTCGGGTACATGTTCAAGAACGTGGGGCGTGAGCAAAATATCAATTGACGAATCAGGCAAGGCCATTGCTTGAAGGTCAATCTGAATGTCGCCTTCATGGGCTGACAAGTCGTAATCGCTCGCGGTGTATTTGAAATAGCGGCGCATCATTGAGCGATAACCAGCACCCATTCGGGGACTGGTTTCGAGAATGCGCAAGTTCTTGACATAGCCCCGACGCGACAAGAAGCAGAACAACAAGAAGCGATCGCGAGCGACGCTTCCACATCGTGGGCAGGTCGCCATCTCGGTGTGATACGGCCCAATGAATTCGTCGCCAGACCAATGGCAGATATTGCACCCTGCGGCAGCTGTTGTGATTGATTTGGGGTTGACCCACGGCTTGAAGCCGAGTTCCCACCATGCGCCCTCAGAGGCCGCCAAGCCAACTCGTCGAGCGATGGGCCGCAAAAACTGGCGGACTCGCTGAGACGGTGATTGCTGTGAGCCAGATGACATCACGCTTCACGCTAATGGGTGGAGAGACTCGGCAGGGGTAACTCCTGATCTCGCAGGTGTCACAGGGTTAGGATTGAGATGTGCGAATTCTTCGGGCCCTAGTCGGGCGCATAACAGGTCGAGATGTGCGGGCCTTGCGCGCCGAGGTCGCCGATATGCGTAACCAGATTCAGGTGATGGGCGATATTTTGCAGTCCCTCAACCATGACATTCGTTCGGGTTCTGAGCGATCACTTCCTTTGTTTATGGGCTACGCCGAGCGTCTTCGCCTTGACGCCGACACCGCCGTCGGCGCCACACAAGTGATTGAGCGGCAGATTGCCCAATTGCAGCAACGTCTTGACCAATTGTCTGTGCCGAACCAGGGCTGACCAATGACGGCCCAGCCGAAGGTGCTCGTTGATGGGCGAGTGATTTCGCATCCAACCGCTGGCGGGCGAGGAGTCGGGCGCTACACCATTGGTCTTGTGCGAGCGTTGCACGAATCTGGAGCGGTAGTGACGGTGATGAACTCGTCGGTCATCGATGAGCAATTATGGCTAGATGCGATACCGACGTTGACAGTCGCTCCCTTTGAGCCGAGCACGGTGCGCTCGGCCACGGCCGACACTTGGTTTATGTGCACGCAAATGATGTTGCATCCGATACCTCTTGACGTCGTGCCACGCATGATCACCGAGGCCGGGTTGCGAGTTGTCGGTGTTCTGCACGATGTCATTCCTTATCGGTATCCAGAACAGTATTTGACTGATCCGAGCGCGCTGAGGCAGTCGCAACTACGCGCCATGCTCGTGCGCACCTTCGATGCAATGGTTGCAAACTCAACCTTCTCGGCCGATACCAGTGCCTCGGTGCTGGGTTTTGATCGGGATCGTATTTATGTTGTCGGCGCTGCGGTTGAGCCTCAGTTTTTTGTGGGGTCGGTTGCACCGAATCGTTTACAACGACTAATTGAGCGAGGTCTTGATTCATCGCGTGGATTGGTCGTTGCCGTCACTGGTGGCGATGATCGTAAAAACACTCCCGGTTTAATTCGGGCTTGGAGTTCAATTGCTAGTGAACTTCGCAAGTCGCATCAATTAATCATTGCGTGTGCGGCAGTGCCAGTCGTTCAGGCTCGCTGGCGCGATGTTGCTCATTCGGTTGGGCTCACGGCGCAAGATGTTGTGTTTACCGACTCGGTGACCGATGACGAAATGGTGGCGCTGTATCAGGCGGCACGGCTGTCGGTGATGCCATCACTTGAAGAAGGTTTTGGTTTGCCGGTTGCCGAGGCTGCGGCGTGCGGTTGCATCACGATTTGCTCGAACAACTCGTCGCTTCCCGAAGTGATTGATTGTGATGAAGCGTTATTTGATGCCAACGATGTCCTAGATATTGCGCGAGCAATTGAATGGGCACTGACTGATGAACAACATCGTGAGCGACTGCGAGTTGCTGCTGCGCGTGCTGCGCAACGTTGGACATGGGAAAACGTTGGACGAGCCGCTGTTGCAGCACTAAATGGCAGTTCCGGTCGTCGTGGCCCTGTGGTCGTGGCAAATCGCATCGGCCTCATGGGGCCAATGGCAGGGTCGCCATCGGGTATTGGTACCTACAACGCTCGCTTAACGAATGCGTGGCCCGAGAATCGTGATCTACCCGAAATCATTGAATACGTTGATGTTTCAAGCACTTCGATTGCCGTGAACGATTGTCATTCCGCGGCTGGGCTGGGCCGATACTGGTATCCGCACGATGTTGATCATCTCATTGTCTCGCTGGGTTCATCGCCGTATCACGCAATGTCGGTTGCACGAGCTTCTGGATACGCCTGTCATGTCTGGTTGCATGAACCAACTTTGGTGGGGTGCCATGTTGGCATTGGGCATCAATCTGGTTCGCGAGAATGGGCCGATGAATACATGCGCGACAAGTTGCGCGACTGCAATGTGTCTGAACAGTTGTGGCCGAAAGATTTGCTTGATGCCGGGGCCTACCATGCAGCCGGAATTCACTTTTTAGAACCGGTGTTGCGTCATGCGCGATCGGTCATCGTGTCAAGCGACGAGGCCGCGCAAAAGATCCGCAGTATTCGAGCCGACGTGCCGATTTTGGTGTTGCCGTTAGCGCATGCAATATGCGAACCAGTGACTCAATGGCCGAGCGATCAACTCGTGGTTTCAGTCGGCTGGATTGATGCAAGTAAGCGTCCAGAAGAAGTGGTGCAGTCACTCTCGCGAATGAAGGCACGTTTGCTTTTCGTGGGTGAAGCATCTGAAGAGATTCAAAAACAGGTCATGGGTGTAGCTGACAAACTAGGGATGGCTAGTCGTGTGAGATTCACCGGGCGTCTCTCTGACGACGAATACGACCGCACATTACGGTCTGCCTCATTGGCGATTCAGCTCCGTTTGCATGGCGGGAGGGGCGAGCGGTCGGCCGCTGTTAACGACTTACGATCTCGAGGTATTCCGGTCATTTGCGATATCGGCCGTGAAGAGCCGTTTTCAGTGGATGACATTGAACAACAAGCGCGCGAGTTGCTCTACGAGGAAACAGTTTGGAATATTGCATCGGCAGATTCGGTCGCAATTGCTCGTTCGTGGACATTTGCAGATGTCAGTCAAGCCCTTGTCTCATGGGTTGATCGGTCACATGAGTTTGAAGCAGCAACAATTCATCAGGCGACTTCATTAGGGTGAATGTTGCTATGAGTTTTGAAGTTCCCTTTGTCCGCATCGTGATTTTGTCCTTTGATGGAGGACAAATGACTCTCGACTGCATTGAGTCGTTGGTGAAAACCGATTGGCCGCGCGATCGCTATGAAATCGTGATGGTTGACAATGGTTCGCTTGATGATGTGACCGAAAGAGTGCGGGCGCAATACCAAGATGTAGGCGTCCTTGAGCCGTTGCGAAACCTGGGTTTTGCTGGCGGATGCAATTTGGGCATTCAAGCAAGCGCCTGTTCACAGGGCAAGCCACTTCATACCTACGATCATGTGGCATTGGTGAATAACGATGCCACTGTTGATGCTGCGTGGTTACGGGCATTAGTTGAAGCGATTGAAATGGGCCAAGATGTTGGTGCCGCTAGCGCCAAGATGCTGTTTTCAGATCGATTCACCGGAATTGATCTCGAGGTTTCTGAAACATCTATTGCTGGCGGCGGAGACGACCGACTCGTTGGAGTCTGTGTCTCGGGCATTCGCATTGATGGTCAACGTTGCGATGATCGTTTGCAGTTTGACGAGGGCTTCCACGGACCAGTTGGGTTTGACCCCACACGCGGTGAAGAGTTTGCCCGATGGAGCAAAAACCGGGGAGCTCTGCGCATGAGCGAAACGCGTCCTGACGAAGCGGTTGAGCAAGTGGTGTCATTTCGATTATCTGCAGAGACCGAGCGTGCCGTCACTCTGCGATCAGACATTGATGAAGTGACCGTGACTATTGGCGGTGGATACGCCGACAAGAAACCGATCTTCACGTGGGTTGATGTGCGGGTCGGCTCTGATGTGTTTGATGTGATCAACAATGTCGGCTCAAATCTGTATCAGCGTGGCTTTGGTGGCGACCGTGGATTTCTTGAACGTGACCGCGGACAGTTTGAACAAGCAGTTGAAGTTTTCGCTTGGTGTGGCGGGGCGGTCTTGTTGAAGAAGGCGTACCTGGATGCTGTTGGAGTCTTTGATGAGCGTTTGTTCTTATATTACGAAGACACCGATTTGTCGTGGCGCGGACGCCTGCAAGGTTGGCGCTACATGTATGCGCCTGGAGCGTTGGTGCGTCACCGCCATGCGCAATCATCGGGCGTCGGCAGTGACATGTTCCGTTTTTATACCGAACGAAATCGATTGCTGGTTTTGGCGAAGAATGCTCCGCTGTGGTTGGCTGTTCGCTCGGGACTAGGTGAAGTGCGCCGTACGGTCATTATCAATGTGCGGCATTTGATTTTGCGGCCATTGACTTTGCGTATGCCCGCACGTCCTGAAGCGGCAATGCGGCGCAGGGTTTTGAAGTCGTATCTTTCGTTGGTGCCCGCTATGTTACGTGACCGATGGTTGATGGACCGCCGTTGTTCGCGTCAATCATTAATGAAGTGGGAAGTGTCGAAGTGACTCGTCCCAAAGTTGCGATCTACAACTTGTACTGGGCGACCTACGGTGGCGGCGAGCAAGTAAGCGGAGCGATCGCCGAAACATTGTCGAAGTATTGCGATGTCACGTTGCTCGGACCCGAAGAACCAAGTATCGAAGCCACCAAAGCCCGGCTTGGTGTTGATTTAAGTGGTTGTGCGTGGCGAAAAGTTGTCGATGACACCGAAGCTGGTGAAGCGAGTGCCGACTTTGATGTGTTCATTAATGGCACCTATCGCAGTCATACTGTGAATCAGGCGCCTGTTGGTTTGTATTACGTGCATTTCCCCGAGCCGCCGATTACTTCTCGACGACACAACGTGGACAAGATTGCTCGGGTGGGACTCGGCGCGATGAAAGCTGCGCCCCGTTTGCCAGAACGGCTTGCTGGTGTTCAACGAGGTCTGCAACGTCGAGTGATTGATCAGTCATGGTCGAAGTCGTACACCAAGTTTTTGTCGAACTCGACGTACACCGCGGGTTGGGTGAAGAAATTGTGGGATGCCGAGAGCGAGATCGTGTATCCGCCCGTGCGCACCACGGTGAAGCCAGGCAAGAAGGTTGAACTGATTACTTCAATCGGCCGATTCTTTGACCCGTCACTTGGACACTCAAAGAAACAACGTGAATTACTTGAAGCGTTCACACGTATGTTTTCGTCTCGTGAAGGAGTCGGTTCGTGGAAACTTTCGTTTGTGGGTGGCGCAGATGGGGCTAGTCGCGAATATGCATTGGCGGTTCGTCGCGGCGCGATCGGACTGCCAGTCAAAGTGAATCTCAATGCGCCGCGCGAATTGGTTGAGACCACATTGGCAACCGCAAGCATTTACTGGCATGGTGGCGGATTTGGTGAAGACGCCGAACTGCATCCCGAACGTTTTGAACATTTTGGTATCGCTGTCGTTGAGGCAATGGCGGCTGGTGCAGTTCCAGTGGTCTTTGCTGCAGCGGGCCCAGCCGAAATCGTGAGGCATGCCGTCGATGGTTTCCATTGGAAGACACTTGATGAATTGCAGGCGTACACGCGAGTGCTGATGAATGATGAAGCTCTGCGACTCAAGATGTCGGTATCAGCTCAAGAACGCGCTGCCGAATTCGGCGTCGATGTTTTCGCTGCTCGTATCAATTCTCTGATCTAGTTTCCTGGGCGTCAGAAGTGCCAGATATGGCACGCTTTCGCGCCCAATGGGGTGGTTAGGTGACATATCCCAACACGTCAAGTAGGACATCGCTTCTTGTGGTCCCGCTCACGCCAGCGTCGTTGTAGACCTGCAGCGTGCCACCGGTACCCAGTTTCACAATTGCCATGTTCGGAACTATTGAGCCGCCAGCAAAATTGACATTTGAAGAATCGGGCATCGGTAATCCAGTCGGCCACACAGATAGCCAACCCCAGGCTGAGGCGTTGACCGACGTGACATTGAGATACACCGCAGTTGCATTGGCAGGAATTCCGAATGCACCTGCAACCTGCACGATGCGTTTTTCGCCAGCACTCATACGGGCTTTTGATGTTCCGATACCGGTCCGCGTGTCAAAGATTCGAACGGGGTCAATTGTTGTCGTCTTGCCTTCGCCGTTGGTACTCGAGGTGAAGTATCCGAACACATCCACAATGAGATGAGTGCCCGCCTCGGCAACAAAAAGACGAACTTTGCCATTGCTTCCCATTTTGACCACGGCCAAGTTTGATCGATCATTGCCTGCGACCAAATTGAGATTTGATGCATTGGGTCGAGTTGACTTGTCGGGATAGGCCGATACCCAACCGGTACCAGTTGGTGACACTGCAGTGATATTGAGAACTACTGAATCCGCATTTTGAGGTACGCCAGCGATGCCAGCAACGGTGAATGTTCGATCATCAAGTGGCTTGAATTTTCCGTCTTGAACTGCTGACTGTTCGCCAAACCCGGTGCGAGTATCGAGCAGTCGCTGCGGTGTGACTCCGATAAACGAAGTACCGCGAGACGTCGACGTGAGTGCATTGGTATCAAACCAACCCGCGACATCGGCGACAACATGGGTCGAATCGTTGTAGTTATACAAACGAATCTTTCCGCCAGCGCCAACGCGAGCCAAAACCAAGTTGGGCACAGTCTCTCCGATTTCGGTGTTGAGATTTGAGGCACTTGGCCAAGCGCCGTATGTGAATTGATCATTGAAGACATCACCGACTCCGGCTGGGCGTGGGCCAACGGTGATAAATCCCTCCGTCGCAGGAGCAACTGCCGTGACATTCAGTAACACGGCGCTGACGCCGCTCACCGGAATTCCACCAACACCAGTGACTTGCAGGTCGTGATTGGCCGCATCGTCAGCACGAAACTGAGGATTGGTGGAGGGTTGGCTTCCGTCGCCATGTCTGATTGGTCCGTTGGTGATACCAGTGCCGTTGCGCGTATCAAGGATTCGGGTTGGGTTGATTGAGTGGAACCCACCAGTTGCTGTCGCCGAACTTCCTTGATCGAACGTGCAGATGGGAATTCCGAAACACACTGCATCAAGGTCAATCACTGGAATATTGGTCGGTGAAATGTC
>Ga0214919_10000667_pt1 | contig 58321 bp, 58 predicted proteins | sample LL1503_MetaG_FD_177994 | JGI IMG/M metagenome (GOLD analysis project Ga0214919, IMG submission 177994) | Freshwater microbial communities from Lake Lanier, Atlanta, Georgia, United States - LL-1503 | ecosystem: Environmental > Aquatic > Freshwater > Lake | place: USA: Georgia | collected... | reverse complement strand
ACATAGGTCGCCAGTTAATGCTTTCACTCACTTGTTTGCAGGACTGATTAGTTATCAAATCCGTGAGGATAAACCTTCGTTACACCAATTGCTAAAATTGAATCCTTAACCACAGTTGGGGTTATATATAAATTGGTCAAACAAAATAGGCACGACCCAGAAGAGGATAATAACCAAAACCATATTCACCATGGGCATGGAGTATTATGTACAGAAGAATACAAAGAACAAAAATTGCATATGACGCATAAGAAGAAAGAGAATCATCATACTGCTAACTCGGAAGAAACAGAATTACCTTATGTTGTAGAACATCGGCAGAATAATCCTATGAATTTATCAGGAGATCAAGAGGAGTTGACTTCTGAATAGTATGTAGAAAAAACTGTAATCTCAGTAATTACTAAACTAAATAGCGCTTCTCATGAAACCAGGTTTTTTTAGATAGCGCTATCTTTATTTGTCTGCAATTACATATAAAAAAGAGAAAGTGCTATACTCCACATAATTACTCCAATAATAGCATCTAATATTTTCCATGCTATCGGTTTTTGAAAAATAGGTGTTAACAGGCGTGCACCATATGCTAAACAAAAAAACCAGATAACTGAAGCTGTACCTGCGCCGGCAATATAGTAGAGCCTTTGGTTTTCTGGTAGCTGTGCACCTACAGTTCCTATAAGCAATATTGTATCTAAGTACATATGAGGGTTTAAGAAACTCATTGCAAGTAGAGTTATGATTGCAGATGAAAGAGATTTTTTGCCGGTTATATGTGCATCATCTATCGAGTTGGTTTTAAATAAAGCAGAGTAGAAACATTTACATCCGTAAAAAAACAGAAATAATATGCCACCGTATTTTGCCGTAAGCATCAGGTAATTATGGGAAGCAATCACAAGTCCCAGGCCTTTAACGCCTAGGTATATCATAGAAATATCTATAATGGATGCTAAAAGAGCTACTATTAAAACGTGCGATTTTATCAGCCCTTGTCTTAAAATAAAAGCGTTCTGTGCTCCTATAGCTATTATTAGTCCGGCAGTAGTGCTATAACCTTTGATAAATGCAAACCAAAAAAGCTGGGTCATTACGTTAATATGCTGGAGTTGATTGGAGTGTGAAGCTTATTGTCACTATTACAGCTCAAGTAAAACCTGATTTTGCAATTTAAACAATTTTGAAGCTCCTTCTTGTGCTAGATTAAGCATTTCTAACAATTGTTGCTGATTAAAATCCGTTTTTTCTCCTGTAGCCTGTATCTCAATCAGGTTACCGCTAGAGCTAAAAACAAAATTTGCATCTACTTCCGCGGTGCTATCTTCTGCGTAATCTATATCAAGGATGACTTCCCCTTGATATATACCGCATGATATTGCAGCTACTTGGTGCTGTAAGGGGTTAGTTCTTATTATTCTTTTGTCCATTAAAGATCTAATTGCCAAATGCAAAGCGACATAGCTGCCTGTAATAGCTGCTGTTCTTGTGCCGCCGTCAGCGTTTATGACATCACAATCAATTATTATCTGTTTTTCGCCTAAAGATTTTAAGTTAGCAGCAGACCTAAGAGACCGGCCAATTAACCTTTGAATTTCCTGAGTTCGGGAGCTTTGACTCCCTCTTATTGCTTCCCTCTGCATTCTTTGATCGGTAGATCTTGGCAGCATTCCATATTCTGCAGTAATCCAGCCACTATTTTTACCTTTTAGAAATTTGGGTACTGAGTTTTCTAAGGACGCAGAACAGATCACATGGGTATTACCGAATTTTATCAAACATGAGCCGTCTGCGTTATGCAAGACGTTTTTCTCAATCACAACCTCACGCATTTGGTTGTTTTTTCTTTTAGAAGGTCGTAACATAAAAACTAATAATACTTTGAGTTATTTATACCTTGAAAAACCATCCCTTTGCACTATATTTTAAAGAATGTAATCAGGCAACTAAAATATCGATTTTAAGAATATGAAAGAAAGCGAAGATCAAAATAATAGTAAAGTTAAAGATAGGCAAGAGTTAGATAAGGAAGTATCTGGCATTGAAAAACATAATCAGAGTAGAGAGGAGCAGAAGCTTTTGGAAGATGAACATGAAGGACAGCAGCTTCTTACTGAGGAAAAAGATACTGAGTTAATAAATAATTTAACTGAGGAAATTAAGTTAATGCAGGATAAACTTCTTCGTGCTGTAGCAGAATCGGAGAATATAAGAAGTCGGATGAATAAAAAAGTTGAAGAAGCCAGGGATTTCTCAATTGTTGGATTTGCTAAAGATCTTTTACCGGTAATTGATAATTTCTCTCGTGCTTTATCACATGTGCCGGAAAATATAAATAATGATACTAAAATTATCATTGATGGTGTTAGCATGATAAAAGATGAGCTAATATCCATTTTTAAAAAACATGGTATAGAGTCTATAGAACCTAAGGAAGGGGAAGGGTTTGATTACAATAACCATCATGCGATATCTCAGGTAGTAACAGACCAATATCAAGAAGGTACAATAGTTAGTACAATGCAAGTGGGGTATAAAATAAAGGATAGGCTGATTAGACCTGCATCGGTTGCTGTTGCTAAGAAGTAGCCAGAGTTATTAAACTTGCAGAAAAATGACAATAACATATGAAGAGTTTGAGCGTGTTGATTTACGCTGTGGAACAATAGTAAAAGCAGAAAAATTTTTGCGTGCTACAAAACCAGCATATAAGATATGGGCAGACTTTGGTAGTAAAATTGGTGTTTTACAAACATCTGCTCAAATAACTGTACACTATACTCCACAGACTTTGTTAGGGAAAAAAATTGTAGGCTGTGTAAATTTAGGAGAGAAGAATATAGCAGGATTTGTCTCTAACTTCTTGCTGCTTGGCTTTTCCGATAGTAATGGGGCAATTTGTCTTGCTTCTGTAGATTTAGAAGTACCAAATGGCAATAAGTTACATTAACATTTGAGTAACATTCATAAGTTTAAAACTAGTAATTATGGTTTATGCGGTGTCTACTTACATACTTTAATTCAAGGTAACAATCTATGAATAAGTTAGTTTTTTGGAGCTTAACATTTTTAGCCTTTTCAGCTATTATCTACGCAGTTTCAGAGACTTTAGCTCCATTTATTATTGCCTTTATTTTTGCATATTTACTACAACCTTTAATAGATAATAATTCTAAGAGGTTTAATGTTCCAAGAGGATTAGTTTCGACAGGAATTTTTAGCATATTTATCAGTAGCTTTATTATAATATTTGTGGTATTATTACCGATTATTTATAATCAGATCGCTGCTTTTATAGCAAAAATCCCTAGTTACAAGAACAATTTTAACTCTGGATTAGATTATTTTTTAGCTTGGGTTGAGAAATTTGATCCTGCTATTGCAGCTAAAGTTTCAGAATCATTGCAAAATTTTATTAATTCGGCATTTTCGGTAGTAGTAGCCGCTGCAAATAATATTTGGGGATATACCTTAGCGACTATCAATTTCTTTACTATAATTGTATTGGTACCCGTTATTTTATATTATTTTCTTAGAGATTGGCCCAAAATGGTTAAAGGTGTAGAATCAATCTTGCCTCTTAAGGAAAAAGGCAAAGTTGGTAAAATTTTTTCTGACATTAATACTTTGCTATCTGCTTATATCAGGGGGCAGCTTAATATATGCTTGTTACTGAGTCTCTATTATATTGTGGGGTTAAATTTAATTGGTATAGATCTTGCTCTTTTACTTGGAATTATATCAGGATTTTTAGTTATAATCCCTTTTATTGGAGCTTTTATATCGCTATTTTTAATGTTAGTAAGTTGTTACTTTTCCTACGGAGCATCGGTAGAAATATTATATATATTAGTTCTATTCGCCATTGCTCATATTATCGAGGGTTATATACTAACTCCTAAGATAATAGGGGATAAAATAGGACTACACCCAGTGTGGATAATATTTGCCGTATTTGCAGTTGGTAGCGTTTTTGGTTTTATAGGTATAATATTTGCTATTCCAATTGCCGGTATAATAAAAATATTGCTATTTCATATGATTGATTATTATAAATCTAGTAAGATTTATAATAATTAAGGTAAAATTTATTATGGAACAAATAACGTTTTCTTTGAATAACCAATTATCTAATAATTTTAGCGATTTTATTGAATCTAGTTCAAATAGACTTGCTTTTCAATATATAAGAGAGTGGCCTAACAATTTTGGGGTTTTTCCATATTCAAAAGTTTTGATCATAAAAGGCCCTAAATCTTCAGGAAAAAGTTTTTTAGCCAATTTATGGGCAAAAAAAACTCATGCCTTATCCTTAAAGAAAAATCATGAACTGACAAACTCTATTTTAGAACATCATCAAGCTTTTATAATTGATGATTTTGACTCCACCTGGCGGGAACGAGATATATTGCACTATTTCAATATATTGCATGAAAATAATAAGTATTTATTAATTACTTTAACGCAAATGCCGAAGCTTAACCTAGCTGATTTATCTTCTAGAATAAATTCAGTAAATAAAGTTGATATTTCCATGATTGATGACGAATTGATGAGGATCTTGATTTTTAAGCAATTTTCTAATTTTTCAATTGTTATTAGTGAAGAGGTTATAAATTATCTTGTTAAAATTCTTCCCCGTGAGGTTCCAAAAATTTTGTCAATTATAAGTGAAATTAATCAGAATTCTCTAATCAGTAAAAGAAAGATTACTATACCTTTTATAAAGCAAATATTAGGAAACTGTATATTATAAATATATGGTATGAATCGGAGGATTTTAAAGTTACCGGAATAATGCGTAGGCTACTTTTTATATAGTAGTCTTTAGTCTTTCTGGAGTTTGCTAATAAATCTTGTGAAATCTTCGATATTAGTAAAATCTTTATATACAGATGCAAATCTTATATAAGCAACTGGGTCAATTTTTATCAGTTCTTTCATTATTAATTTTCCTATCTTTCGAGTAGTGATCTCTCTAGTATTATCACTTTCTAGTTCTAATATTATTCTATCATTTATTTCCCCGATTTGTTTTTGAGAAAAACTCCTTTTTCTTAAAGCTGTAGCTATTGATTTCTCAATTTTAGTACGGTCAAAAGGCCTTTTTGCTCCGGACCTTTTTACGACTATTAGTTCTCTTGTCTGTATACGTTCAAAAGTAGTAAAGCGACCTCCACATTTACTGCAATATCGTCTACGCCTTACTATGGAGCCTTCGTTTGTAGTTCGAGAGTCTTTTACGCCAGTTTCCGCCTTTTCACAAAATGGGCATTTCATAGTTATAAATTATGTATTTGAACAGTTAGACGCTAACAGTTGATTACGGCGTTCCAAAATTTTTTGCAAGTAGGAATCTGTTAAAAAATCGGCCCCTTTAGCTGAAGAAAAAATTTCCTTAAGGCTTTTTAAGTCAAGTTTTCCTAGAGCTAATAAGGCTTTTTTAGGGCATTTTTCTACATACGATTTACTGAAACTTTTATCAAAAGCATGATATTGTCTCCATAAACTATTCTGGTAGATAATGTATTTTAATGGTTGGTTATAGGATTTAAAGCTTTTATAAAATGATTCAGGTAGTTTATTGTTAAATGACTTTTTGAGGTTATCGTAGGAGGGATTATCAATAATTTTAGCATTTTCGAAAGGGAAAGGTTGATTCCAATCATTTGTATTTAGTTTATCGCTATAAAATACTCTTACAAATGGCAATTCTCTATAACGAACGTGCTGATGATTTCGTATACCGGAATTATCAATGGCTATCGGGTATATTTTAGACTCATCAGGATAAGCTAGTAAATTATGTGCTCCTGAGTCCCATTGGCCAAAAACAAAATAAAATATTTTTAAATTATCTTTGTCTTCCCTGCTAAATTTTTTTGAATATTTCTCATATTCCCCATTTTTTAATAGGTCAATAGGGGTGTTAACAAAAAGCTGTAGCGATCCTCTCATACCATTTATTTTCCTTAAAACGGTTGGAGGAATATAAGGGAAACCTAAATAAACAGAGGCTTGATACGCTGCAACTTCGGCCTTAGCATCTCCTTGGTCGTCAAGGGGTAAGCTTTTAAACACAGCTTTTATCCCATTTTCTAAAATAATGAGAAATACCTGACCGTCAAATTCAGCTTTTTTACCTTGCTCTATTAAAACTTCTTTCATAGGTTTAATATCCGCAACTTTTGCAGTTTTAAGAATTTTGGTGATTTCAGGGTTATGCCAGCTTGTCGGATGCTCAAATTCATGGGCATAAGAGTAATTAAAACTTAAGTAAGAAATGATTAAATAAATAATTATTAATTTTGCTGGTAATACCCTTGAAACCTCTTTATTCATAAAAATTTTTTATTTATTATGATATATTGGGAACTTTGCTGTTAGCTCTTTCACCTTTGTGAATACCATTTTTTCTGTATCCGAATTATTCTCTGATATTTTGAGTGAATCTAATATATCGGCAATTAAATTGCCTGTTATTTCAAATTCCTTTTCTTTAAAGCCTCTTGTTGTACAAGCAGGGCTACCCAGTCTAATACCAGAAGTGATAAAAGGGGAAGTGGTGTCAAAAGGAACACTATTCTTGTTTGAGGTAATACCTGCTCGATCTAAGGAATCGGCAGCTAGCCTGCCAGTAAGTTTATGTTTCCTTAGATCAACTATTACCATGTGGTTGGTAGTACCGCCGGTTAAAATATCATAACCTCTTTTTTCAAGTGATGTCCCAAGTGTTTTGGCATTGCTTACCACTTGTTTGATGTACTCCCTAAATTCATTTGTCAGTGCTTCTTTAAAAGCAACAGCTTTTGCGGCAATTACATGCATTAATGGTCCTCCTTGCAGGCCTGGAAAAATTGCTTTATCAATCTTTTTAGCAATTTCTGGATCATCCGAAAGAATAATACCGCCTCTTGGGCCCCGTAGAGTTTTATGAGTAGTAGAAGTTACAACGTTAACATAAGGGAATGGACTTAGATGTTCTCCGGTTGCAACTAGGCCAGCAATATGAGCAATATCAGCCATAAGGTAAGCACCGACCTTATCGGCAATTTCCCTAAACCTTTTAAAATCAAGTGTATGCGTATAACAGGAAAACCCAGCAATGATTAACTTGGGTTTATGTTCGAGAGCTAACCTTTCTAATTCATCATAATCAATAAGATATGTTTTTGGATTAACATGGTATAAAACCGGTTTAAACCACTTCCCAGAAATATTGGGTGTTGCTCCGTGTGTCAGGTGTCCACCGCTATCTAAAGACATTCCAAGTATAGTATCACCTGGTTCTAATAGTGCCAGGTAAACGGCCTGATTAGCTTGTGAGCCCGAGTGTGGCTGAACATTAGCATAAGAACAGTTAAATAGCTTTTTAGCCCTTTCAATAGCTAAGTTTTCAGCCTTATCAACTTCGTGGCATCCGCAATAATACCTTTTGCCGCAGTATCCTTCAGCATATTTATTAGTCATAATTGATCCTTGAGCTGCCAGAACCGCTTTACTTGCAAAATTTTCAGAAGCTATTAATTCTATATAATCTTCTTGCCTGTTTGCTTCTGATTTTATTGCTTCAAAGATTTCAACATCGGTTTCTTCTAGTATTTTATTAATATGATTCATAGCGGCCTATTTTAGAATTAATTAAATTTTAAATATACAAAGAATGAGCTTAATTTGCTACAGAAAGAATCAAAACTATTTTTCTGTTAATTCACCGTTTTCATAAAAACTGGAAGCAGTTTGGAAGAAACTTATTGCTTCGTGCGTTAAATTTCCAACATTATCATCAATTTCATGTTGTTTGGTTCCTGATACTTGATAAGCTTTAGCTTTGCTATTTGGTGCTAATATTATCAAATGTTCGTCTTTCATGTAACCTAGTAATTGATAGGTACTGATAAAAGCTCTATTTGCCGGAAAATTTAATATATCTGTTCCCCATAATTTAGTAGTGTGCGGGAGATTAAGAATTCCCAAAATTGTAGGGATTATATCAATCTGACTTGCTAAGTTATCTACTTGTTTAGGTTTTAAGATGTGTGGGTTATAAATCATCAATGGTATATGATATTGTGCAACAGGCAAGTTGACTTTTCCAGCGCTTGCTGCGCAATGGTCAGCAGTAATGACAAAAATGGTATCTTTAAACCACTCTTTTTTTCTTGCTTCTTCAAAAAATTTACCTATAGCATAATCGGTATATTTTACTGCTGCATTTCTTCCCCCTCCAGAAGGTAAGTCTATTCTTCCATCCGGAAAAGTATATGGACGATGATTAGAAGTTGTCATAATTAGAGAAAAAAACGGCTTGCCAGCTTTATAATTTTTATCTAATTCTCCTAACGCTTTAAATAGGAGGTCTTCATCTGCTACTCCCCAAACGTTTGAGAAACTTATTTCTTCGGAAGAAAAATTACTGCGATCAATAACTTTATAGCTGTTAGAAGAGAAGAATTTATTCAAATTGTCAAAATAGCTATATCCTCCAAAAATAAAGCTAATATCATATTCGGCCTTTTTAAAAATTGTGCTTGCATTAAAAAGGTTTGCGTTATTAGGCCTACGAATAATAGAAGAGCCAGGGGTCGGGGGTACAGATAAACTGACAGCTTCAAGCCCCCTTACAGTTCTCGTGCCTGTAGCATAAAAATTAGTAAAGAAGATACTATCATCAGCTAATTTATCCAGATTAGGAGTTATCGACTCGGTGTTGCCAAATTTTCCCATAAATTTAGCACTCAAGCTTTCTACCATAATTAGTACAACGTTGTATTTTTTAGTTTCTAGGTTATTATTTTTATTTACGTATCTTTCTATATTTTTGTTATTTAAAAATTCCTGGTTTGGCTGGATAATATTAGTTCTAACTATATCTATTGTCGTATCCTTGGGAAGTTTCTGGTAGAATCGATCGTAATTTAAACTATTGTTAAAAAACGCCGTAAAAAACTCATAACCACCGTTTTTTCCTATTTCTATAGCGTATCTATTGGTACTTAGAGTAAATTTTTCCGAATCATAAAATTTTGAAAAACCTAAGCTTAAAGCAAATAAACTTAACGCATATGCTAAATAAAATCTTATATTTATCTGTGATATTTGGTTAAAAATATAATTTCTTAAAAAATAGGTCAGTAATATGGAACTTATAGTAAAAGCAACCAAAATCTTATATATAGGTAGGGATTCAACTACAGTACCGATGATTTCATGAGTATAAATTAAGTAATCTACTGCAATGAAATTAAAATTAGTGCCAAATTCTTCCCAGAAAATAATCTGAGCGATTAAGGTGAATATAAGGATGGAGTTAATTAAAAAATAAGCTCCGAGGGAACAAATTTTGTATATTGTAATTTTGTTCCGTAAAACCCTATGAAAACAGCTGCTAATGACTAGCACTAAAGGAAGAAAATAGGCAATAGTTATAAAATCGTTAGTAATTCCTACTAAAAATATACCAGGAAGCTCGGTTATAGCGATTTGGTTTTGTGTTATTCCAAATAAACCTAGACAAGCTCGAGTAAGGAATTGAAATATTAAATATATTCTAATAATTGTAAGATCAAAAAAACTTTTTAACATCTAATAAATTATATCATTTTATAATTTTTTAAAAATTGCAGGGCAAATTTCAGTCCTTTATCATCAATAGAGTGGGTTAGATTATCAATGAGCAGTTTCTCATGTTTAATTTCATTTTTGGTAAAATATTTCGCCGCATTATTGGTTTCTTCGTAATTTACTACATCATCCTCCTTGCCATGAATTAAGCATATAGGAGTTAATCTGTTAATTAAATTAGTAGGCGGTAATAACCTGCCCGAAAAAGCAATAGTTGCTCCATAAGACTCCATTTGAGTAAGAGTAAGATACATTGCTATCATGGCTCCTTGCGAAAATCCAATTAGGATAGTATTTTTATTAGTAATATTAAGCTCCTTTTGCTTATGTTTTATAAGTTCATTAATTAATGGAGCATTTTTTTCGGCTAGTTTTAATACTACCGAAGCTGATCTATCTTGTAAGCTGAACCATTGACGTCCAAAAGGTGCCATATCATATGCTTCTATTCCGTGGGGTGAAATAAAATGACAAGCAGGCATTGCTTTTTGAATATAGGGAACTAAGTTAATCAAATCATTACCGTCAGAGCCAAGCCCATGAAGTAGGACTACAAGCTTCTCAGGTGTTGGGGTTAGTGAAGCTATTTCTGGATAATCTAAAAATTGATTTTCTTGCATAATTTTTTAATTTTGATTGTTAACTCTAACTAAAATAAATTGCTTCAGCAGCTGCTTTTAATTTTTTAATTCTTTGGAACGTATGTTGTAATAAAAATCACTTCAATAATTTGAATCAAGCCTTGGCTTTATAGTAAGCACGCTTTTAGGAAAAGTGGACTTTATATGCAAAAATCATATAGTTTAACAAGTGTAAACTATAAAATACTATAATATAAATTTTGCCAAATCTCTATTTTTAATCAACCCTTCTAGTCCTTTATTAACAAATTCTCTATCAATTAGAATCTTCTTTTCTTTCATATCACTTGCTCTAAAACTAATATCTTCAAGTAGATGCTCTAATATAGTATGAAGTCTTCTAGCACCTATATCTTCAATTTCAATGTTAAAGTTTGAAGCGTGATGTGCTATCTCTTCAATTGCCTCTTTAGAAAAGGTAAGGTTCACTTTTTCAGTAGCAATTAAAGCTGTATATTGCTTTATAAGGCTGGCTTCAGGTTCAACTAATATTTTAATTAGATCTTCTTTGGTTAAAGAAGTCATCTCTACCCTAATAGGAAGCCTACCTTGTAACTCTGGTAAAAGGTCGGAAGGTTTTGACAAATGAAAAGCTCCTGAGGCTATAAATAAAATATGGTCTGTTTTAATAGTACCGTATTTTGTTACCACATTTGTTCCTTCGATTAGAGGAAGCAAATCTCGTTGTACGCCTTCTCTGCTAACTTCTCCGCCTTTTCCTTCTGATCGTGAAGTTATTTTATCTATTTCATCAAGGAAAACTATTCCGTCGTTTTCAACTGCTTTTAATGCAGCTGATACTATTTTTTCCTGATCTACCATTTTTTCTGATTCTTCAGAAGTAATGACTTGTAAGGCTTCTTGAACGGTTAGTTTTTTTAATTTAGTTTTTTCACCGCCAAAAGCTTTACCGATCATATCGCTAATATTTAGAACCCCCATGGCAGCTCCTGGCATACCTGGGATTTCAAAACTTCCTCCCCCCATAGGCGAGGGGGTGTAGTTTACGCCAATTTCTATTTCAGAGTTATTAAGTTCTCCCGATAAAATTTTTGCTCGAAATTTCTCTCTAGTTTCAGGAGAAGCGGTTTTACCAACTACTGCGTCAAGAATTCTTTCTACTGCCTGCAGCTGGGCGTTTTTTTCAACTTCGGCTTTGGCTTTAGCTTTATATGAGCTAACAGCAATTTCAGCTAAATCCCTAATTATCGATTCAACATCACGCCCCACATAACCTACTTCGGTAAATTTTGTTGCCTCTACTTTGATAAAAGGTGAATCAGCTAATCGTGCAAGCCTTCTGGCTATTTCGGTTTTACCTACTCCAGTAGAGCCGATCATTAGAATATTTTTAGGCGATATTTCGCTTCGCATTGGTTCATCTACATGGATTCTTCTGTATCTATTTCTAAGTGCAACAGCTACAGCTTTTTTAGCAGCGTGCTGACCTACGATAAACCTATCTAGTTCGGCAACTATTTCTGCTGGAGTCAGGCCCATATTTTTTTTTGAACTCATATTACTTTCTCAATGATTATATTATGATTAGACATTACGCATATATCTGCTGCTATATGCATTGATTTTAAAGCAATTTCTTCGGCAGATAAGGGAGTGTCTATAGACATCAAAGCTCTAGCGGCAGATAGAGCAAAGAATCCACCAGAGCCGATAGCTGCAATATTGTTTTCTGGTTCTATTACATCTCCGTTACCTGAAACTATAAGAATATTATTTTTATCCGCAACTATTAACATTGCTTCAAGACGCCGGAGGTATTTGTCCGTACGCCAGTCTTTAGCAAGTTCAACAGCGCTTCTAACAAGCTGGTTGGAATGTTTTTCCAATTTTGTTTCTAAACGTTCGAAAAGCGTAAAAGCATCAGCGGTAGAACCAGCAAAACCTGCCACTATTTTGTTATTACACAGAGTACGAAGTTTTCGGGCTGTGGATTTCATAACCATGTTACCAAGAGAAACCTGACCGTCAGCAGCTATTACGATCTCGTTACCTTTTTTTAGGCAAAGTATGGTAGTCCCTCTTAACCCCGTATTATTATTTAAATTATCTGACATAAAAATTTTTCTTTATAAACCTTGTACAAACTATCAATTTAGTAGATAATTATCAAGGGTGAATTTTGCAAGTGTAACGAATGAATTTATATTCCATATATGCTGGCGACGTAGGTAAAAATTCCGATCTGGTAATAATTAAACAAGGATTTTCACCTGTTGCTAGTGTTTTTAACCTGTTTTGGGCAATATACCATAGAATGTGGTTAGTTGTCATTTTAGTTATGGTAGCTAATTTTATCGTAATTTCCTTTAGTGAAACAGAAGTTGTTTCACTAATAGGGAATTTAAAATATATTGTTCAGTTTTTCATCTTTGGGTTTTTTGCCACAGAAACTAGAGAATTTTATGCAAGGAAACGTGGCATGCAGCTAGATGATATAATACTTGCTAATTCTGAAGAAGAAGCTGAGCTAAAGTATATGACACGAACTAATATCTAATTTTGAATAAAAATATAATAAATATCATATGTACGATACGAATAATATTTTTGCTAAAATAATCAGAGGTGAAATATCATCTTCTAAGGTTTATGAAGATGAATATATTATCGCTATAAATGATATAAATCCTGTTGCTCCTATCCATATCCTAGTTATCCCAAAAGGTGGATATAGAAATTTTGATGAGTTTAGTCAAAAAGCCAGGCCAGAAGAATTAACCCATTATTTCAGAAAAATATCAGATATAGCTAAGTCTCAAGGAGCAGAAGAATATCGCATTGTTAGCAATAATGGCTCATCTTCAGGACAAACTGTTTTCCATTTTCATACTCATATTATTGCTGGGGCAAGCTTTAGTAAATTAATTTAAAATGAATATAATAAAAAATGAAAAAATATAATGTAGCTGTAATAGGTGCAACAGGTAACGTCGGGCGCGAGTTACTTAATTCGCTTAGTCAAAGAAACTTTCCTGTAAACAAAATTTTTGCAGCAGCCTCTGCCGATTCGGTAGGGAAATCGGTAAGTTTCGGTGATAGCACTCTTAAGGTATGCCAAATAACGGATCTTGATTTTTCTGATATTGATTTTGCTTTTTTCTGTGCAGGTTCAAAAGTATCAAAGCAATATGCGAAAACAGCCGCAAGTAAAGGATGTACGGTCATTGACAAATCCTCTCTCTTTAGGCTGGAGGATGATGTACCGCTAGTTGTTCCTGAGGCAAATATTTCTGTCTTAAAAAATTTTAAATCTGGTGGTATTATATCCAATCCTAATTGTTGTTCCATACCTCTTGCGGTAGCTTTAAAGCCCCTAGATAATGCGGCAAAAATAAAACGAGTAGTAATTTCCACTTACCAATCAGTTTCTGGAGCTGGGAAAGAAGCTATGGATGAGCTATATCTCCAAACCAAAGCCAAATTTATTTTTGAGAATATACCACCAAAAGTCTTTCCGACACAAATTGCATTTAATTTATTTCCCCATATCGGCGATTTTCATGAAAATGGAATTACTGACGAAGAGTATAAAATAGAGCAGGAGCTAAAAAAAATTATCGGCAGGGATATTAAGGTCAGTGTCACATGTGTGCGAGTTCCTGTTTTTGTTTCCCATTCCATGTCAGTTAATGTAGAATTTGAAAATAAAATAAACGCAAAAGAGGCAGAGGAGATTCTTTCGGAGTTGGACGGAATTATCACTTATAGTTGTAATAATGAAATAAAATATGCAACTCCTGTTGACGTTGTAGAAGAAGATGGAGTATATATCTCTAGAATAAGAGATGACAATTCTTGTAACAACACTATTAATATGTGGGTAACTACTGATAATTTACGTAAAGGTGCTGCGCTAAATGCAGTCCAAATAGCTGAAGAATTAATTTAAAGTTGTATGAAAACAATAAAATTAAAATACAAGGGATTGTAAATGTATTTAACAAATGAAAATTTAACTTTTGTCAAAAAAAATGAATCTTTATTTGTTTCGCTCAAATATCTAGATTCCCAGGGTAATTTAAATCAGGTTGATAGTGCTACTAAAAATGTCTTAACTGACCCCCATAATCACGGGTTTGAGCTAAGTAAAAATATATGTTTACTACCGATTGATTCTAAGGGATTTTGTGATCCATTTCGGTCTTTGCCTACTACTAGTTTTTTGTGCGTTAATCTAGCAGAAGACTTAAACATTAGAAAGTATGCTAGCAAACTTATCTGTGATTTTCTTCCTAATATGGTAGCAACATTTGAAGCTGAAATAAAATTCTGGGTAGAACCTTCGGGAGAAGAAAGTGAGGTGTGGAAGGTAGATCCATTTGATTGCTATAGCAATTTACGTAGTGATATCCTTGAAACACTAGAAAAAATTGATATTAAAACCACTATCCATAGGCCTGGAAATAAAAAAGGTGAGTGTATAATAGGATTTAAGGGGGAGAATATTATAGATTTAGCTGATAATTTTATCCTTACAAGATTTGTTATAAATAATATAGCCGCAGACTATGGCTACAGGGTACTTTTTAACAAAGACAAAGAACAAAACCTTAAGTTGATTTTGGTATGCAATAATAACGACGGGCAAATGTTTCTAGATAATTTTATCGCTAATTACCCATTAATATTAGAATATAACAACCTATTGCAAATGAGCAATTTAAGCTCTAAATCTTTATCAAAAAGAATACTTTTTAATGAAGATTGTAAATTGCACGTGAAATTCTCCACCGGAAGCAATTTTATTCCTTATATGAATTTTGCCTTTGTTGTTCTTTGCCTTTCAGAAAATACAGAAATTTTGACAAGATTAAAACAAAAGGAATTTGTAAAATTTATTAAGTATTATAAGGGAAAAGTGTTAATAAAAACTAGCTAATATTTAATAAATTATGTATAATACCCATCTAAAAATATGGTCATTAATATTATGAATCAGAAAGAGGCCAAGAAAAAGGATAATCCACTGAAAATTGCTTTAGATAAATGTGAGGCAGCTTTTAAAATTACGTTTGTGTTTGCTTTTATAATCAACTTGTTAATGTTAGTGACTCCTTTATATTCCTTACAAGTACTAGACAGAGTTATAGGAAGCGGTAATTTAGATACTTTATTATTGCTCTCTTTGATTATTGGATCGATATATTTTGTGCATGGTCTCTTACAGATAGCTCGGTCTTTTACTTTAATAAAAGTTGGAGAATGGCTTGATAATACTTTATCTCCAATTATTTTTAGCCACTCAATTTCTGCATCGGCTACTAAAGTTAATCCGGCTTCCAGCCAACTGCTCCGGGACTTTCAGACCTTAAAGACTTTTCTAACCAGTACAGGGATTAATACTGTTTTTGATGCTCCTTGGAGTATAGTATATATTGTAATAATTTTCTTGATTCATCCCTATATTGGGTGGATTACAATTGCAGGGGCAGTAATTATTGTTGCTTTTGCATTTTTTAATGCGGTAGCTACCAATAAAACCCTTGGCGAAGCTACTGAATTTTCAATCAAAGGTATGACCCAGGCCGATGTTGCAAATAGAAATGCTGAAGCGGTAGAGGCAATGGGTATGATTAAAAATGTTACCAAGAATTGGGCAAAATTTAATGAAGCCTCTCTTGCTAAGCAATCTGTAGCCAGTTATAGAAACGGTATAATCTCTAATTTTTCCAGATTTATTCGAAATATTATGACGATGGCTGTTACCGGTACCGGTGCTTATGTTGTGGTGAAAACGGGTGGTCAAGATATGACTACCGGCGGTATGATTGCCAGTTCTATTATAGTAGGGAAAGCTTTAGCCCCTTTTGATAACTCTATTGTTATGTGGAAAACTATTAGCAGTGCTATTAAGTCTTATAAAACAATTAACGAATCTTTTAATAACTATCAGGAAAGAGACCAGGCCATGCCGATACCACAGGTGGAAGGTCATTTGACAGTAGAAAATATTTTTTATGTTATACCGACTAAGCCTGGAACTCCTCAGTCTTTAGTACCAAGGTATATTTTAAAAGGAGTGTCTTTTTCTCTGCAACCTGGTGAGATATTAGCTATTATTGGTGCTAGTGCTGCCGGCAAGTCTACTCTTGCAAAAATAATTGTAGGTGTTTGGAATGCTTCTACGGGTTCAGTAAGGCTTGACGGAGGGGATGTATACACTTGGAATAGGCAAAATTTTGGCGAGCATGTCGGTTATTTGCCCCAAGGGATTGAGCTTTTTAGCGGTACGATCAAAGAAAATATAGCAAGGATGGCAGAAGAAGTATCACCGGAGAAAGTAATTGAGACGGCAAAAATGTGTGGTGCTCATGAAATAATACTGCGCTTTCCGGAGGGGTATGATACAGATATAGGTAATGCTGGCTCAAATCTATCTGGCGGCCAGCGGCAAAGGATAGGGTTAGCCAGGGCTTTTTATGGTAATCCGAAGCTTGTGGTTCTCGATGAACCTAATGCTAATTTGGATGAGGCTGGAGAACTTGCTCTTTCAACGGCGCTCAGAGAAGCAAAAAAGAAAGGAATAGGTGTCATCGTTATTTCACACCGGCCGTCTGTATTGTCGGAAGTAGATAAGATAATGGTTTTACAAGATGGAGCTGTAGCAAGTTTTGGTTCAAAAGAAGAAGTTCAAGGGCGGATAAAAATGCTTCAAAATGGTATGATTCATATTAATGAACAGTAATAAATATATTTTCGGTTATGTCAGATAATAAAAAACTAGATCCCGAGAAGCTTAAACAGCTTCAGCAATTAATGGCTAAAAATGGCATGTTGCCTCCGGGTGCAATGGGAGCAGGAGCATTAGCGCAATCTGAAAAAAAGCGAAAATTATCTCTAAGAAATGTTTTTGTAGGGATTCTTCAATCTATGCAATCTGGCGTAAGGTTTATTGATCAATTTACTAATTTTATTATTAATCGCCAGACTGCTAATTCAAATGATGTGATTGAGAGTGCTAAGTCACCTATTATGTTTGGAACTTACGTAACAATTATTTTTGTAGTTTTTGGCTTAATATGGTCTGCAATCGCTCCTCTTGATAGTGCTGCTGTTGCTTCTGGAACAGTTATTAGTAATACTCAACGTAAAAGCTTAAATCATCAAGAAGGGGGGATAATAAAAGCTATTTATGTGAAGGTAGGAGATCATGTAAAAGAAGGAGATCCGCTGCTAGAGTTTGATTCAACTAAAATCAAATCTGAATATGAAATTGTATTACATCAATACCGAAGTTTCTTAGGATTTGAAACCAGATTACTTGCAGAGATTAATGACCAAGATATTATAGAATATCCTGAATTTTTAACCAAAGATAAAGCAATTCCGGAAGTAGCAAAAATTATTGAAACGCAAAATAATTTATTCAATTCTCAGAAAGATCTTAAGAGAGCTGAACAAGATTCTTTAAAGCAAAAAATTAAACAATCCCAAAAACAAATTGAAGGCTTAGAAGCAAAAAAAGTTTCCTTGATAAAAACGCTGGAGTTTATAAAAGACCGGGTAGGAGCAACAAAAAAATTGAGTGATAAAGGTTTCGCCCAGAAAGCAGCTTTACTTGAATTGGAAGCAAAAGAAGCTTCTGCGCTTAGTGAAATTGCTATGGCTGATAGTGAAATTGCCAGATCAGAACAAGAAATTACAAGAACCGAAATTGAGTTCCTTAATTTAGATAGCAAATTTGTAGCTCACACTTTGAGTGAATTAAAGGATGTACAGATTAATGTATCAGATAAGAAAGAGAGATTTTATGCTCTTAGTGATATGCTAGAACGTGCTGTGCTAAAATCCCCAGTAGATGGCGTGGTCAATAATATCAATTATCATACTGTTGGTAGTGTGATTCCGGGTGGACAAACTATTATGGATATTTCTCCAAGTGGCGATCATTTAATTATTGAAGCAAAAATAGAACCTAAAAATATTGATTCAATTAGGGTAGGGCTTAAGTCTAAAATACGTTTTAGCGCTTTTAAATCCAGAACTACGCCTTTATTTACTGGTACGGTTGTATCCCTTTCTCCTGATATAGTTATTGAGCAGAGGAATCAAATGGATAATCGTTATGCTGGTGGTTATTATTTGGCACGGATAGAGCTAAATATGGATGAATTTAACGAAGTAGCCCGTACGAGGAAGATAGAATTGCATCCTGGTATGCAAGCGGAAGTGCAAATTGTAACTGGTACAAGAACTTTATTAAAATACTTACTTGACCCTGTTATTGATGCGATGTTTAAGGGGTTTAAAGAAAAATAGGTAATGGTTCTAATTGATACTGGAATATATAAAAATAAGAAGTTAACTTATATAAAAATTTATTGACTCTAAGGCTATGACAGTATATAAGTTAGCTGACTTAAGAAGCAACAATATCAAATTCCGAAATTAGGGGATGTAGCTCAGTTGGTAGAGCGTCTGCTTTGCAAGCAGAATGTCGGGGGTTCGATTCCCTTCATCTCCACCATATATTTTCTATTTTAATTAGTGCTTGATACCGGAAATAATGGAATAAACCCTCTAACTAGAGGGAAGAGGCTAATAATCAAATTACTAAGTACCAATTAAATTGTAATCTAAACGTTTTTTTCTGCTAGAGTAAAATCATTAGTACATTTTGACTAGCTTAATATAAGCTATACAAACAAGTCATGGTATAACAGAATCTATCAAATGCCCAAGTCTCTACTTTATTTTGATAGTACCGGACTTAAAGCTTAACATTTTCTAATTTCCTGGGTGAACTTATTAGTATGTTAAAGGAATATTACGCAGTTGTGTAGGGTATATAATTTAGCAGCAAAAACTCAGTATAGATAAACGATAGGTTTTGAATTAAGAAGCAGATGCAGAATTAAAAAATCCAGGAAAATAGGTTTTAACTGAATTCCTGGATTGATGATAATAGAGGCTAAAAATATATGATTTTATTTTTAACAACTACTTCTATATTTTTTCTCGTGTAGAATCTATGAATCACTCCCTCCTTGACTCACATCTCCTAAACTAGAAACTTCTTCTGAAATAGCACTACCGGTAGAACTGGAGCTGACAGTTGACACCAATGAAATTAGGTCCATAGGAGATTCAGAGGAAGAAGATGGACTTGTTTCGGAAGTAGTACTATCAGAAGAACTAGAGCTGCTAGTGAATAAGGAAAAAGGGCTTGTTTTAAAGATCATACTCTCCGAAGAACTAGAGCTGCTTGATGAATAAGACGAAGATAAGCTACTAGAGGAGTCGGATGAATAAGACGAGCTGCTGGATGATTTCTCTGAATCAGAAAATTGCTGTAAGGTAGATTCATACTCTTTCATAATTCTATCCTTTTCTTGCGGGTAATCCTCAATAAGTTTATATAGTTCCTTTAGAGTGTTGCTCATTTTATCTCGGGCAGATATGATTTCTCCATTGATCCTTATAACCTCTTTATCGGACTCCATTTTCTCACTAATTTCCTTCAGTTGATTTGTTAAACTCTGATATGTTAGATTCTTATCTAAAGCATTTTCTTGGGTTAAAAGTTTTGCTTTCAATCCTTCAACAGCTTGTTGAGTATCAGTTTGTATTTCTTTATTTAACTGTTCTTTTTCTGCTTGAAATTCCTTTTTAATTCCTTTTTCTTGATTATAAAGCTCGAGGTTTTCTTTTTTAAAGCGCGCTACAATTCTTGCTAAAGTTTGGGCTGATCCTAAAATTCCATCTGATTTCTCTTTTGCCATTTTCTGCCTCCATATTTGAAATTTTTATAACTTATCTGCTATAGCGGTAAATCAGGAATCGTGGGAAATTTAAGTTTTGCCACGAATCGAATATATTTATTGCTATAGCTTGATTAAACTATAAATTAAAAATTTTTTTAGTCAATAACTATAAGTTTATCTTAAAAGATAGGTTGTATTCAGACCACTGAAGTATAGATTAGATTATTAAGAGCTTTATTGCCTAAATTCTGATTTTGGTTATAGTATGTATAAAATCAGTATTTGGTGTTTAACGTAATAGGTTATGAGATATTCTAGATACATATTTATTGGGTTAGCTATTAAATGTGCCTTATTATTATCATATTATTTATATACCAGGCATTTTTCACATATTAATGGCAACGATATAATTATTGGTGAAGAACAGGAAGAGTTCAAAAGGAGGCCTATTGACCCGGGAGGAATTATTATCCCACATTCAAATAGCCTAATTTATGAGAAATTAAAACCTGCTAATGCTCCTGAAGCGGAGATTAATTTATCTTCTGAGCCAGAAGAACCACTAGAGCTTGGTTTCCGATCCCCTGCACATGATGTTGCTGAATATGACTCAATAGATGATATTTTAGCTAAAATTGATTTAGATGGAGAGGATAAACCGGCTGTAAATGTTTCTTCTTCCGAAGTTGATAATACTGTTAATACTGAACTAACTCGTGCTATGGAAGATGATGGCAACATCGATAACAGTACAGATGAGGATAAAGGGGAAGGTCAAGCCAATATACCTCAATTAAAAATTACAAAGCTCTCAGGAGAGAATAATAAATTATATAAACTTAATAAAAATTCTGCAGATTCCGGATATAAAATTCAACTATCTTCAGCCTGGTCAGAAAAAGAAGCAAACAATGAGTGGGAAAGAATACAAATGCGGCACATTAAATATTTAAAAAATGCCCAATTGGTTATAAAAAAAGTAAAAACTAATAATGATAGAATAATTTATTTAGTTATGGCAGGTAATTATCCTTCTCTAAACCAGGCAAAATTGGTTTGTAAAAAACTTGTTTCAAGTAAACAGAACTGTATAGTGACAAAATAATAGTCTTAAAAGTCAAATAGAGGAAAAGTTGAAAGGGCTTTTGGCAATCTTTACTGGGGCGAATGACGGGGCTCGAACCCGCGACCCTCAGATCCACAATCTGATGCTCTAACCAGCTGAGCTACACCCGCCGTAATAATTGCTATAAATACTCTGACAAACTAATTTAATTTGTTGTGCGAGTCAATCATATTTTTATGTTAAACATCTCTTATAGGTATAAATTTGAAGCGATCTTTTTTAGAGCTGAATTTTGCAAGAATGGATTGGAGAATTGTTGGCTTATAAAAATTATAGTTTCTTTTATATTTGGTATTAGTATATAACTCATAATTTTTAATTAACGACGGTATAACCTCACTATAATAGACTTTGTATAAATCATGCATGGTAGATCTTGTAGTTAAGTACCCCCACTTCATAACTTGTTGGGGGACTCTTGCTAGTGCTTCCACGCACGCTATTGCTTCTTCTGCTTCTGGGTCAGCCCGTTTATAAACATCCGCTGCCGGTGAGAGATTTGACTGCATATCTAGAATCATGGTTTTTATCATTATTGCCATATATTTTTCATTTGAAAATTTTTTGACAAATATACAATTATTATTGATAGCAAGTTTGCTAAACCTATACTTATGGTATTGAATTAATATCCGAATCCACAGTACCTTGAAGCCAGAAATTTTTTGTTTGTTGTAAAATTTTAGCTTTTCTTCTAAAGATAGCATTTTATCCATGCCCCAAGATAGAAGATTTTTATATAAATTGTGACATCTTTTTATATCTTTTCTTCTACCTTCCTTGACATGTGGCTTAGCCCTGGTACAAGAAAAGTTAGCAGAGTGTCTACCTATTTGTTGCCCCTGAGTATTGCGAATTATGTCAGCATAATGCCCAAGTTCCTGGCCGGCAATAATTTGCATTCTTGCAGCTGCAGCCCATCCGTCGCCATAAAATGGATTAGAAGTATTGTTAGGTGCAAAAGGGTCTCCCCCGCAAGAAACATAAATACATACATTACTGCCGTCAGTACTTTGCATACCGCTATTTGTTCCTGAAGTTTTCCAGCTTGAAATATCCATAACATCTCCAATATTGTGGGAGTAGGTTATAAATATTTGAGTGCGATCAAGTAGTAGCCATTTAATTACTATTGGATGAGCAGATTGCACAAGAATCCTAGCAAGTTGCATTTGAGTATTAAAATCCACTGGTAGTAATTTTTTTGTCTGATTCAGCAGTTCCGTTATTATTTTCGTAATTTGGTCGTTTGTCAGGTTTTTGTTTTTTTGTAAATATAAATTCTTAATAGTCTTTCTGGTTAATTCAAGTAATTTAGGGTTAGTTAATTCTTCCTTGGTCATCATCAAAGTTATGCCAGAACTAGGGTCCGTGAACCTTGAAAAATTACAGTAATAATCTGTGTCCACCCGCATTCTACCAGAAGAAAGTAAATCTTTTGCTAAAGTTTCATATTCAATTTGCATTTCCTCTTGGTGGACTCCAGGGATTTTGTCAAGAATATGATATACTAAACTCATCCTGTAACCCAAAAATTGAGAGTAATATTGTCAGTAAATATTTGTTATATTCTACAAATATAGATCGGTAACTTTTGTTTTTTACGAGAACGATATGTGGTACTATCGCTCCTCTAGGGAGGTAGCGAGTAGTCTCATATATTGCACGCGGCATTTCTTCGGCTAGAGTAACTAACCTAATTGAAGAAATTCCGTACTTTTTAAGGAGTAAGTAAGTATTGGTGGGATAATGCTTATTACCGCGCAGAATTTCGGGATCTAAAATCACCTGATATTCTGGTACTCCTTGTTCTTTCAAATAATTTTTATAGGAGGTAGGGTTTTCATCATTTGTAAGTAAAATAAGTGGTGCATAACCAAGCTTTAAGAGTGCCGCAGCCGTATAAAGTTTCTGTTTATTATCGCCAAAAATTACAATTGCTTCCGCCCGTGTGCTGGTATCCAATTCGTAATTACCTATCACATAGATAAAACCAAAGAATCCTAATACCCACGATAGTAATATTACGCTAAAAGTTATAGCTGTTGATCTCATTAAAATATTTCTATAAATTTTTTCTTTAATATTATATCAAATTCTGTTATGGAAATGTTGATACCCATATCTTCTAGTGAGGTTATAGGAAAATCATTTATCCCACAAGGGATTATCCCAGAATAATTATCAAGATTTGGGCTGATGTTGACTGCTATACCATGATAAGTAACCCATTTCCTTACTCTGATTCCTATAGCACCGATTTTAGATTCTATATTTCTGCTGTTTTTAACCCAGATGCCTACTTTACCTTGAATTGTAAAAGCATTCACATCCAGTTCTGCAAGTGTTAATATTATCCATTTTTCGAGTTGTGTAATATATAGTTTTAAATCTTTAACCTTATCTGTATTATTCAAATTTATTATAGGATAAATGATTCTTTGTCCCGGGCCATGATAAGTAAATTTTCCTCCTCGGCCGGTATAAATAACTGGAAATGAATCAGGTTTTAGCAATTCCTCTACATTATGACTTGTTCCGGCAGTGTATACTTCCTTATGCTCTAGCAAAAAGATAGTATCGGGCTGCATAGAGTTTATAACTCTATCTAGTTGACCTTCCATTATTTTTATCCCCTCTTGATAATCAACAAGACCGGGTAGGGTGATCCATTTTACCAATGTTTATTTCCTGCCGAATAATTTTTCTATATCTTTAAGTTTCAGCTCAACATATGTTGGTCTGCCGTGGTTACATTGAGCGGAAAAAGGTGTAGATTCCATTTGTCTTAATAATTCATTCATTTCTAGGGTAGAAAGAACTCTACCAGCCCGAATGGAATAATGACAGGCATAAGTTTCTGTAACGTGTTCTATTAACTCAGTGAGTGCAATATTTTCACCAAGTGCAAGCAAATGGTCAGCTAGATCGTTGATTAGCTTAACAATATTAATATCACCAAGAATACTCGGCATTTCAGAGACAATTATTGATTTTTCTCCAAATTTTTCTACTGATAAACCAAGATCGGATAAAGAAGCTTTATTATCATCTATGATTTCAGCTTTTTCTCTTGATGATAATTCAATTATTTCGGGTATTAGCAGTCTTTGTTTAATTATGCCTTTTTGCTTTATTTGCTCTTTGATTTTTTCATAACCAAGACGCTCATGGGCGGCGTGTTGATCAGTAATAATTATACTATCTTCAGTTTGAGAAATTATATAAGTGTTATGAAGTTGAGCCTTGGCAGCACCTAGATAGTATTGTGGATCGCTAATAAAAGTATTTGCTAATTCCTGATCGGTTTGATCTTCAGTTTTAGCAGTCGGCAATTGTATAGAATCTAAGGTTGTTTGACAACTATAATCAGAGTTTTGTTGTTTGCTTAGTGCATAATCAATACGGAAATTAGTTTTTACGTTTTTGTTTTGTGGTAACCAACCATTATTTCTGGAGAAAGTTTTTTGGGTTGGTATTTGAAAATTATTATTAGGATGATTGTTTTCTGCCAAATAGGGCGAATCATTTTGAGGCTTCATGTAATTTATCGCTGATTCGGATAAAGTACTAGATACTCTTTGCCCTTCAGAGTTTAAAGCTTCTTTAATGGCACTAATAACAATTGACCTAATAAAATTTGGATCATGAAAACGCACCTCAGTTTTAGCAGGATGGACGTTAACGTCAACTAAATGAGGGTCTAATTTTAAAAATAAAGTAGAAACTGCATGGCGGTCTCTTGCTAAAAAATCCTGATAAGCGACTTTTAAAGCCACATTTAATATCTTATCCTTTACCGGTCTGTTATTAATGAATAGGAATTGTTCTTCAGCGGCCGCTTTATTATAGGTCGGGATACTTGTATAACCGTAAAGTGATATATCATTGCGCTTAAAATCTACCAAAGCAGAATTTGTTAAGAATTCCATGCCCATTATTTCCGCAATTCGTGAATTTAATGTCTCTTCGAAATTCCCTTCTTTTTTGCGTACTTTAACCAAATCTTTTCCTTCGTGGGTAAGAGTAAAGCCAATATGAGGATGGCTAAGGGCAATTTTTTTAACCAATGCTATGGTAGCCATCAATTCTGTTTTATCTGTTCTTAAAAATTTCAGTCTGGCTGGAGTCGCAAAAAATAAATCTCTAACTTCAATAACTGTTCCTTCGTCAAGAGCAGCCTGCTCGGTTTTTTCTTGGATGCCGCCATTTATGCTTAAGCTATAGGCAGTATCTGTATATTTTTTTTTGGAAGTAATTTTAAATTTGCTGATTGCACCAATTGATGGTAATGCTTCTCCTCTAAAACCAAAACTATTAATGTTTAGCAAATCTTCTTCATCTAATTTTGATGTAGCATGCCTTTGAATAGCAAGTTCCAGATCTTCCTGCGACATACCAAAACCATTATCTTTTACAATGATTAGGTTTTTCCCAGCTTCCTCTAAAATAATGTCAATTTTTGTAGCTCCTGCATCTATTGCATTCTCTACTAATTCCTTTACTACCGAAGCTGGTCTTTCTATAACTTCACCGGCAGAAATTTTGTTAATAGTACTCGGAGAGAGGATTTTAATACTCATTTGGGTGGGATAGAAGCTTAAATTTATACAAATGCAAATGATACCATTAAAACGATAGGAATAAAATAATAAAAAAGTGAATAATGCTATTGTTGCGATGAATTAGCCCTTTCTGATCCATCGTACCCAGGCTTGCCAGTCTCTGAGGCCTAAATCCTTTTCGAAATTCAGCAGATCATAATTAGCTTGCTGGCAAATTTTTTTATCCGGAATTATTAACTCTACACCAGATGATAGAGCAGCTATTTGGGTTTTGCAGGCAAGTTCCAGATGATAACAATAAAACATTGCCTCATGAATAGTAGTGCCGCAAGTGATCATTCCGTGATTTCTAAGGAGCATGATTTTTTTATCTGCTAAATCATCAACTAGATTAACCCCATGAGAGTTGTTATCTAAGGCAAGAGAATTGTACTCATGATAATTAATCTGATCGTAAAAGTGCAACGCCCATTGACTAAGTGGCATTAAACCGTTTTTCATGCAAGATACCGCAACAGAGGCCACTGTATGTAAATGAAATATGGCTTCAAGATCAGCTCTTTCTTTGTAAATATTTCCGTGAATAACATAACCGGTTTTATTGTATTGGAATTCTTCTCCCTCGATAATTTCACCATCGAAACTCACCTTTAAAAGGTTATTTTCTGTAACCTCTTCGAACCTTAACCCAAAAGGATTAATATAATAATAATTTGCACCTTGAGGTCTTACTGAGAGATGAGTATAGGTATGATCATCCATACCCAATTTTGCTAAAATCTGGTAAGCGTAAGCTAAGTTCTTTTTAATTGACATAATGCTAAAATTATCTATCTAATGAAGTTGTCTCTGGGCTGGTAAAATTCAGTTTCCGGTAACTAATGCTTTCAGCCACGTGAATTTTTTTTACGTAATCCGAACCGTCTAAATCGGCAATTGTCCGAGCCACTCTTAAAACCCTGTTATATCCCCGCATCGAAAGTTTGAATTTTTGGGCTGCCTCATTTAACAAATTCCGTCCTTCATCGACAGGCATAGCATAATCCGTAAGTAACTGGCCGTCTAGATTATTATTAAGCGCAATACCATAACCTTCGTAGCGTTTTGCCTGGAATTCTCTTGCGGCAAATATTCTCGCTGCTACAGTTTCAGAACTTTCTGAATTAGCTTTTATAGTATAATCAAAATCGTAAAACTCGTCACTACCTACTTCAATATGTAAATCAAATCGGTCCAGAATAGGTCCTGAAATTTTACTTTGATAATTGCTTCCGCACAAGGGAGCTTTATTACACTCCTTGCTTGGATTCCCTAAATAACCACACTTGCAAGGGTTCATGGCGGCAATTAACTGAAACCTAGCTGGATATTTTACTTGTGTTCCTGATCGAGAAATTAAAACCTCTCCTGTTTCAATAGGTTGCCTTAATGATTCTATTACTCCTGCTGGAAATTCAGGTAATTCGTCTAAAAACAGCACTCCGTTGTGAGCTAAAGATATCTCCCCGGGTTTTACCTTTCTGCCCATTCCACCGCCTACCATTGCTGGTATAGAACAATTATGATGGGGCGCCCTAAATGGTCTTTCGTTAGTTAAGCATCCCTCTTTAAGGTTACCGGCAATGCTTGCGATCATACTGACTTCTAAAATTTCCTGAGGAGCGAGTTTTGGCAAAATACCAGGTAATCGGGATGCAAGCATGGATTTACCAGTCCCTGGTGGTCCGTACATTAACATATTATGACCGCCTGCGGCTGCTATTTCGAGTGCTCTTTTAGCTATTTTTTGGCCTTTTATATCTTTTAAATCCGGATAAGTAGCTGATTTGTTACTAACGGCTGCTTCCGGCCTTGCTAAGACTTGTATCCCGCTAAAATGATTAATTAAGCTAAGCAAGTTATCGGCAGCTATTATTCTCTCATTACCTGACCAAGCAACTTCAGATCCATTATATTTTGAACAGATGATGCCTTTATTTTTGCTACTTGCTCCGATAGCAGCAGGCAGGGCTCCGTTTACAGGTAGAATTGAGCCGTCTAAAGATAATTCACCAAAAACTAGATAATCTATCATTTCCTCACTAGGTAGTACTTTCATTGCTGATAATATTGCTACAGCAATTGCTAAATCAAAATGGCTTCCTTCTTTAACAAGATCTGCTGGGGCCAAATTAACTACTATTCTTTTTGCTGGAAGGGCAAGTCCAATAGATGATAGAGCAGCTCTTACTCTTTCTTTTGATTCGGCAATAGTTTTATCGGCTAAGCCAACGATGACAAAATTTGGTACTCCCGACGATATCTGCACCTGGACATCTACATCTGTTATATCTACACCACTAAAGGTTAGGCTGCAAATTTTGGTAATCATAAATAGGATGAGTTTAAGGTTATTATTTTTTTGTGTATTTTAAAAGTTCACCTGCTGCCTAGTAGGAATTTTTGTAGGTAACTTATGGAAACTATAGGGAAAAGTCAAGGACAACTTCAGATAGACGTTATAGTAAGCTATTCAACCAAACAACAGAATCAGATACTACCTAAAAAAGTACCTTACTTTTATTTGCCAATGCAAAAATTGCTAAAGATTTCGCCTAAGATCTCATCCACTGTTATAACGCCCGTGATATTACTAAGGTATCTTATAGTCATTCTAATATCTTCTGCTGCTAAAACCAAATCACTTTCAAGATTTAAATTGCTTAAAGCTTCTAAAGCATAAGAGAGCTGAGTTCTGTGGCGTTCTCTAGTAATTTGGGGATTTTCTGAGGGGCTAGCTATTTGTTCCGCAATCTGGCAGATATGATCCATTAATTTCTCTATATTTTTGCCGGTTTTAGCTGAGATATAGAGTATATGCTTAGGTATGTGTGGCGTAAACATACTCAAATGATTATAATCGTGGGCTGATACCTCATCTATTTTATTGAAAACAACTATCGTATTATCATCGATGAAATCTACAAAAGGTGTTATGTCTTTTTCATTGAATTCTTGTACATCATACATGATAATTTTGATGTCAGAATGCTTGAGGGTTTCCCTAGATTTTTTTATGCCGATTTGTTCGATTTCATCTACGCTGTTATCTCTAATTCCAGCCGTATCTTGAAGAATAATCGGATATCCTCCTATATCAAGGTGACCTTCAATAACGTCCCTCGTAGTACCGGCAATATTTGAAACAATAGCTATTTCTCTTTTAAGCAGCAAATTCATCAAACTTGACTTACCGACATTAGGTTTTCCTACTATCGTAAGTTTTAAACCGTTCCGAAGGCGTTCCCCTCTGTTATTATCCTTTAAATGATTAGATATTTCACGGCATAAATTACTAATATTATCTTTGGTACTGGCCAGCACTTGAGCAGGAATTTCTTCATCAGGAAAATCAATATAAGCTTCAATTAAAGACATGATTTTAAGGAGTTGCTGACGCCAATTCGTGTATATTGCTTCTAATCCTCCGCCGAGTTGTCTTATGGCCTGTTTATGCTGTAATTCTGTTTCTGCATCGATAAGATCTGCAAGACCTTCCGCAGCCGTTAAATCAAATTTACCGTTTAAAAAAGCTCTTTTGGCAAATTCTCCGGCTTCTGCAAGTCTTAAATCTTCTATCACACCTAATGCTTGATTAAGTAATTTTATTACTGCTATACTGCCGTGGACGTGTATTTCAGCTGATTCCTCCCCTGTAAAACTGGAATTTGCATTAAAATAAACGACCATGGCTTTATCTATCTGGATTCCAGTTTGTGGATGAAAAATTTTGCGTAAATACATTTTTCGTGGCTGTAATGCGGTTATTTGACCACCAATTAGCCGTTCCAGTGCTGCTACACTACTTGAACCCGATATCCTATAAACGGTTACCCCAGCTTTTCCCATTCCTGAACATTGAGCAAAAATTGTATTCATTAACCGTCCTTAATTGTTGATAGAGATTTACATTTCTTATATTATACCGTTAACTTGCATATTTTAAAGTTATTTAAAGGGTATTAGGTAGACTATGGATGACAATGAGAACAATAATTATCTATCTTTGAGCAAACTTAATTGCACAATTGAAGATTTTACTCCTGATATACTTAATTTAGTAAAAGCAAAGAAAAAAGGTGAGTTATATAGAAAATTTGCTCAGAAATTTTTAACTTATATTCCTGTTGATTACAGATTAAAAGATAAAATCTCATTGTTTGGTGATTTTACTGATGAAGCTTTTGAATTTTTTAAACAAAGAAAAAATGAAGAAAGAAAAATTGAAATTTCAAAAGTTAAATTTCAAAACAACAATTCCATTACAATATTAATAATTATTGAAAATCGGCCGTTTATTATTGATTCGTTGAATTGTTTAATATCAAGACTGGGACTACAAACTATTTTTACGTTTCATCCTGTGGTTTTTTCTAAAAGAGATAAAAATGGCAACTTAGTTGATATTGTTTCGACAGGTGAAGAAGCTTCAAGAGAATCATTAGTGTTTATTAAAGCTCTTGGAAATTTTAATGAAGAAACCATACAAATCTTAAAAAAAGAAATAAATAAAATTATCGATTTAGTCGATTATACCTATAACTCTTGGCAAAGCTTGCTAAATAAATTAATTGCTGTAACTACTGAGATAGTAAGCCATAAAGATGTCTATGAGGAAAGAGGATTACCTACTGAAGAGGCTCTTGATTTCCTAAATTGGTTACAGAAAGATAATTTTACTTTCCTTGGCATGGTTGAATTTGATACTTCCTCCATGCAAATAACCCATGAAGATGGAGTAAAAGATATTTGGCAAGATAATAAGGAGGAATTAAAGGTTATAATAGAGTTTTCTAAAAGGGATTATTACTCTAATAAACTTGCCATGCTTGGCAAACTTAATAAAGTATCGCCGGTGCATCGTAATGCCCTTGTAGATTATATTCTAATTAAGCATCTAGATGAAAATGGGGGATATAAATCAGGTAGTATAATTTTTGGACTTTATGGAATGGCAGTTTATTACCAATCCATAAAAAGTGTACCTATTTTGCGGGGAAAGATGAATTATGTGCTTGATGAATCAGGATTTCCTTTAAACAGTTACAATTCTAAAAAGCTAAAAAATATTATCGAATCTTTACCTCGTGATACTTTAATCCAAATTGATGAAACCGATTTGTATTGTATGTGCCTTCATATGCTTTCAAGCATGCGTAGCAAAAAATTAAAATTGTTTATTCAGCAAGATTGGGCCGGTTCCTTTATTAATATTATCATTTTTATGCCAAGGAATCGTCTCACGCCAGATGTGTATAATACAATTAGCAACTATCTGTCTGAAAAGTTTGATAGTGAAATTATTACTGATAATATAACAGTATTAGCTCAGGATTTTTCTCACCTTTTTGCTACTATTCCTGTAAAAGATAAAAGGAAGCTCAACTTTATCCCTCAGGAATTAGAGGAAGATTTGATAAAAATCACTACCAATTGGTCCGACTCTTTATTAGATAAATTATGCGAAAAATATGGAGAATACGAAGGGGGGCTTAAACATAAGCAGCTAGAATTTGCTTTTCCTCCTGAGTATAAGCATAAATTTAATGCAAGTGCTACAATTGAGGATATTAACAACCTGAAAAAAGCTTCAGATTTAAACAAAACCGTTTTTAACCTCTTACAAAAATCACCTTCGGAGTTTATTTTGAAAATTTACAGCCCGTCGGTATTTTTAACTCTTTCTGATACTTTGCCTGCTATTGAGAATCTAGGTTTTATAGCCATTGACGAGCAAAGTTTTATAATTAAAGAGACAGCTCAAATTAAACAGAGTTGGATTTATGAATTTATTTTAGCAAGCCATACGGAAATAGAAATTCCATTTAGCGTGTTAAAGAAAAATATTGAATTAGCTCTTGAGAAAATAAATGAGGGTATATTCTCAAGCAACTCTTTAAGTAAGTTACTTGTTATTTCTGGTATGGAGTGGCAAAAAATTTATTTATTGAAGGCCTTAACAACATATTTACATCAAACTGGTATTTCTTATGGAAAGGCATATGCTCAGCTAACTTTAATAAAACATCATAAATTTACAGAACTACTCGTGAAGCTTTTCAGTGCATTATTTGATCCTGAATTATATTCAAAAAAACTGGCAAAATCTATTAGTAAGGACCTAGAAAATTACCTTGATGTAGTTTCAAATAGTACGGAGGATAAAGTCCTGCGTAATATGTATCAAATTATTAAAGCAATTACTAGAACTAATTTTTATCAAACCAGAGATGATGCGATAAAACCTTATATTTCTTTTAAATTTGATTCGCATAAAGTGCCAGACCTACCGCTGCCAAGACCTTATGCTGAAATTTTTATTTATTCTAATGAATTTGAAGGTATCCACCTTAGGGGTGGGAAGGTTGCACGGGGAGGAATTAGGTGGTCAGATAGGGGAGAAGATTATAGATTAGAAGTACTGGGCTTGATGAAGGCTCAGATGGCTAAGAATGCTGTTATAGTACCGGTTGGTTCTAAAGGGTGTTTCTTTGTTAAATTTGAGCAAGGACACTTTTCTCGCACGGAATATATGGTAAAAGTTGTTGAATGTTATCAAAATTTCTTGAGAGGCCTTTTAGACCTTACTGATAACTTGGTTAATGGTGAAATAGTTCGGCCGGCAAAAACCGTAATTTACGATCATGACGATCCATATTTAGTAGTAGCGGCTGATAAAGGAACCGCATCTTTTTCTGATTATGCAAATCACGTTTCACTGGAGTATAATTTCTGGCTTGGTGATGCTTTTGCATCCGGTGGATCAGTGGGTTATGATCATAAAAAGATGGGTATTACAGCTAAAGGAGCGTGGATTTCAGCTCGCTCTCATTTTTATGATATGGGCAGGGATATTCAGTCCGAGCCATTTACAGTAATTGGTATTGGAGATATGTCAGGAGATGTATTCGGTAACGGTATGTTGCTCTCCAAATATATAAAATTGGTAGCGGCATTTAATCATATGCATATTTTTATAGATCCAAATCCAGACTTCAAGACAAGTTATAAAGAAAGGCAACGGTTGTTTAATATGCCAGGTAGTAAATGGTCGGATTATAATCCTGAATTAATTTCTAAAGGTGGAGGGGTTTTCGAGAGATCGGCAAAAATCATTGATATATCTAAGGAAATACAAAGCCTTCTTGGTTTAGAAAGTAATTCTGTTACTCCTAATGATTTAATTAAGGCGATTCTAAAAGCTGATGTGGATTTATTATGGAATGGTGGGATAGGCACTTATATTAAAGCATTATCAGAAAATAATGCAGATATTGGTGATAAATCAAATGATAATTTACGCTGTGATGCGAGAGATATACGCACTAAAGTAATCTGTGAGGGGGGAAATCTTGGAGTTTCCCAGCTCGGTAGAATTGAGTATGCTCTTTGTGGCGGACATATAAATACTGATTTTATTGATAATTCTGCCGGTGTTGATTGTTCTGACCACGAAGTAAATATTAAAATTGCTTTGAATATGTCTACTTCTTCTGGTAGCTTTCCTGTAGAAGAACGTAACTATTTGTTACAGCAAATGACCGGGCAAGTCGAGGAATTAGTATTAACTGATAATTATGATCAGAATCAAGCAATTACTATTGCGCAAAGAACACCAGTTTTAAATATTGAAAATTTTGGGCAGTTAATACGTAACCTAGAACAAGAAGGTTTACTAAACAGAGAAGTTGAATTCTTGCCTGCTTTGTCAGAACTTTCGCGCAGAGCAATTGCAAGAGAAAAAATAACACGCCCAGAACTTGCAGTGTTATTGTCGTATAGCAAAATGTTAGTGGAAAAGCAGCTGATGTGCTCGAATATTGCAGAAGATAAATACTTTCAGAAATATTTGTTTAATTATTTTCCTCATTTAATGAGAGATAAGTTTAGCAACGAAATTCTAAATCATCCTTTAAAAAAAGAAATTATAATTACTGTTATAGCTAATAAATTAGTTAATCAACTGGGGGGATCATTAATTACTGATATCGAAAAAGAAACAGGTGGAGTTTTATGTGATATTGCAAGAGCCCACAGTGTCATTTGCGAATTGTTTGATTTAGACGGTTTATGGAAAAAAGTAGAGAACCTGGATAAGACAATTACTACAGAAATAAAAGTGGATATGTTTACTGACCTTGCCAAAATAATGCGCCGGGGTATTAGCTGGTTTATAAAAAATACCAAATCTCCGATCAATATTTTAGAGACTATAGAAGATTATAAAGAGCAAATACACCGGATAACTAGCTTAATGGGAAAACTTCTAGTTGGAGAAACTAAAACAAAATTTTATAATAAAATCAATATTTATAAACAAGCAGGAGTTCAAGAAAGTCTAGCAAAAGCTGTAGCTTCTTTAGAATCGTTAGTATCAGCTTTTGATATTATTTATGTTGCTAAAGTTACTAATTCTAAAGACGAAGATGTTGCAAACTTATACTTTGAAAGTGGAGAGTTATTGAATATTGATTGGCTTAGAAAATCATGCGATGCGCAGATAGACGATTCTTATTGGAATAGACTATCTATCCAATCCCTAAAAGATGATTTTTATGATAAACAGAGGCGTTTTGTTACGGAAATAATAAAAAAACAACAAAATAGAGTTGATTTATTAAGTTGGATTAATAACAATAATCAAAGTGCTGGTATTTTTACCAATTTTGTAACAGAACTTAAATTCCAGGAAACCGTTAACTTAAATATGCTTATATTAGCTAATAAAAAATTCGAATTATTCTTAAGACAACTTAGTGGGTAACTATGAGTTCTAAATTGAAAGAAGCAAGAGAAGCAGCGGGGTATAGCATTGATTATGTTGCAGAAAAACTAAATATTCGCAAACAATATTTACTTGCTCTTGAAGAAGGGAATTACGATATAATGCCTGGGAAAGTTTATACTGAAGGATACAAAAAAATGTATTATGAGTTTCTTGGAATTAATCCTCAGAATGAGCGGGATGATGAGTTAGAGACAACGCAAGTATTAAACAGTTCTGAGATACCTGTTATTACTAAAAAATATACAAAATATATAATTATTTGTTCTGTTATTTTACTGGCTTTGGTGATAGCATTATATGATTTTTTAAAGGTACAACCTGAAGACTTACTTATAACAACTCAATCAGATGATGTAAACGATGGAAGTAGACAACAAAGCTCTGATATACCTTATAAAACAGATTAATCGCAGTGTGGATAAACTTATCTTCGAACTAAATTTGAAAGATAAGCAAATTGAAGATTTAAAAATACAGAATCAGGAGTTAAAAAATAGCAGTGCAGTAATTCTTAATCAAATTAAAGAGTATATTAAAGAACTAGAACAAATAAGAAATCATTATGTCGATAGTAACAATAACTCTAAGCAATAGAGACTTTAAATTATACTGTCCGGAAGAAAGCCATGCGGAACTTTATTCTCTTGCTATAAAACTGGACGTTGAAATAAATAAAGTAAGACAAGCTAACCCTTCTGCTTCTTTTGAACTCCTGCTTGTTATGGTTGCACTTAATCTTTTGGATAATAAGCAAAAGCAAGCAAACTTAGAAGCTGAAGGTGTAGCAAAAGAGGTTAATGAAGACTTCAAAATACTATTATCTTCTATATTTAATGAACTGAAAGTAGTTGCAGAAAAATTAGAAAGATGATAAAAGTAACTTAAGGGCTGCGTAGTGCGTCAGAATAGATAAAAAACCCCCAGGACATAAGCATTTTCAAGGGATTGGTCACTTACATCATCGTGGTGGTGTAATTACTAAGCCCACCTTATCGAAAGTTCTCTGATGGTGGACTTTATTCAACGGCTAAGGTGGTTCTTTCTTAATATTTTAACTGAATCTATATGCACGGAAGTTTATATCCGGCAGAATCCTAGAGTTATTAGTTTTTTCACGCTCTTTCTAATAAAATTAGTAGCACGTATAATATAAATCTGTATAATGGCAGCGGTAAAAAGGGAAAGACCATGTCAAAATTGAGCAAGCCTCTAGATATTCCATTGCGAGGCAGTAAAAAAAGCTTTGTTGGAATAGGGCAAAATATATTATCTGATGAAGAAAATAGCGTTGAGTTAGTTGTCGGTAAACCGGTTATCTACTCTAAATCAGTTAAGAAAGAAATAGAAATCGATGCAATTTATAGTTTATCTCCTTCGCCGGTGTCTAATAGCTTTACGTCTATGTCCTCTTTACAAAGCTTGCCATTGGAAGAAGAGGTTTCTGCTCCAGAGCGATTCAAATCTGAAGATGTTTTTCTACCTTTAGCCCCACTATCTGGTTCGGCTGAAAAAAATACTACTTCAGTATCCCTGGTATCGGTTACAACTTCAGAATCCACAAAAGAAAGTCCGTCTATTTCACTACATGCTATATCTGAGCCTATCCCTATTCCTTTTTCGTCAAAATCGATTGGATCAATGGTATCGGAATCATTTCCTGATGATACTTCTCTCCTAATAACTGGTAGTGATAAAAATTCAGATTTAGGTATTTCTTTGCAACGTACTGATTTAGAAATTAATCAAAAATCGTCAGAATTAGATCCGGGGCTTATGCAGGAAGAACAAGGGATAAAAGCACTTGGAGATGGATATTTTATTTTTCAACTTGACGAAGAATAATCTTATAACTCTTTTAGTTTTAATGAAGGATCAATGCTGTAAAAACAAGACCCAAAAATTTTATCCATAGGGGCTACGATTACTTGCTCCTTACCAAAGATTCTTGCCGGAATCGTAATTTCTAGCGCATGTAACATCATCCTCTTAAAAGGCAGTCCGCCATATTTTATATCACCTAGAATTGGAAATCCTAATTGTTTGCTATGATACCTTAATTGGTGCATTCGGCCGGTTAGGGGGGTATATTTCATTATAGCACTATCGTTGTTGTTTGCTAATAGTTGATATATGGTTTTTGCAAATTTTCCATCTTCAGTTTCTTTCACTATTTCCTGAACTCCGGATTTTTCTTTACCAATATAACTTTCAATACTTCCTTCTTTCGGAATAAAAGATACATCGCCTGTTAATATGGCTATGTAAGTTTTTTGGATTTGTTTTTCTCTAAAAGCTTCCCCAAGTAAAATGGCACTATTTAGATTTTTAGCTATAATAAAAACCCCGCTCGTATATTTATCTAACCTGTGAACTAATTTATACTGACTTTTTTCAGTTTTATTCAAATATTGCAAAGCATGGTCGATACTAATAGTTATTTTGCTTCCGCCTTGTGCTGCAATACCATGTGGTTTGTTAATGGCAATAAATTGATCGCACGAAAAGATAAGATATTCATTAAGAATTTTATCAGCTAGCGAGATGGCTGCAGGAGAAAAAAAAGTTTTTTGAGGAATTATAAGATTTTCATTTATAAGATAATTAGCAATATTTACTACATCACCTTTGTTAATTCTAGTATGTGCTTTTACTTTTTTACCATTTACTTTGATTTGCCCTTTTCGTAAATTTTTTTCCACAACTCCTTGAGTTAAATAGGCAAATTTTTGCCTTAGAAATCTATCTAACCTTGTTTCTATAATGTCTTCAACTCGCAATTCTATCATTTTAATTTACAGCTAGATATTTAGCCCATAACAGGGTAGAAAGGAGTATTACAGCGCCTATTTGATGAAGTAACGCAAGTGTAATCGGTACTAAATAAATTAGAGTAAAAATACCCAGCATGACTTGAAATATAAGAGCTATAATTAAATAAAGTAGTACTTTAGATAACAGTAAGTTTTGTATTTTAAAACCAATAAAACAAGTAATTAAAATAGCTAGTGTAACAATATAAGCTAGTATCCTATGGATAAACTGCACAAATACTGGGTCATAAAAGCTATTTGAACCAAATGTTCCGAAAGTAATTTCATTTGGTATAATTGAGTCTCCCATGAGCGGAAATTGATTATAAACAAGACCGGCATCAAGTCCTGCAACAAAAGCACCAAAAGTTATTTGAATAAATAATAATACCAAACAAATATTTAACCAGATGTTAAGCGGAACTAAATTGGTTTTTATGCCGATAGGTATTTTGAAAAAAGACTGTTCCATTAATTGCCAGAATAATAGGGCATATAAGGCAATTGCCAGTAACAAATGGATTGCTAACCTAAAGTGGCTTACACAAGGAGCAGATATAAGACCGCTTTTTACCATATACCACCCAGCAATCCCTTGGCTAATCAGCAGAATTAACCCTATAAGATATATATAAATTTTTGCGCTGCTAATAGTTTTATTATATAAAAAATACATCAAAGGGAGGATGTATAATATACCGGTAATGCGTCCTGCAATTCGGTGAATAAATTCTAGCCAGAAAATGGATTTAAATTCTGCTAAATTCATATTATTATTTACTTTGATATATTCGGGAGTCTGCTTGTATTTATCGAACTCGCTTATCCATGATGCTTCAGTTAAAGGAGGGAGAATTCCGGTTACGGGTTTCCATTCTGTAATAGACAAACCAGAATCAGTTAAACGAGTTAGCCCGCCAATAAAAATCATACAAATAATTGCAGCGCACATTACTCTTAACCATAGAGTGAGGTAGTAATTTTGTTTGGTGCTTAAATCTTTCATCTTATAGCTAATATAAACTAATAAGCAAGGTAGCTAGCATAACAATTAATAAAGATATTACCATAAAAATTGCAGTTTGCTGGTTATGCAAAATAGACAGTTTCTTTATTAATTGCTCTTCTAAAACATCTAAACGCCAATTTTCTTTTGGTGATTCAGGTGGATTATCTTTTTTCCAGTAATGATATAAATAAGCAAAACCATAACCAATTATTTCAAGAATATTGAGGCTGGTGCTCTCTTTTCGTGTTATATTTAAGCTTATAACGATCATTATAGAAACACCATAAATAGCTAGTTGTTTCAGCATTTCATAGGAATAGTTATTTATTTCATATAGCGGATGAAAAATATTTCTAATTGGCGTAAATTCCCATAAAAATCCTGTAATAAAGCAAGCTAGGCTTATAAAAATAAGGCTAAATTTATTGTAAATATTCATCTCTAAGGCAATGACTTTTTTGTGTTTTATAATTTCTTTCCACGGAAAAGAAATTATAGTAAACACACCGGAGAGTAATATTGCTATATAAAAGAAATTTCCAGAAAATAGGTGAGATAATTCTGCTTTATTATAAAAACTTAAACTAAAAGGAATATTGATCATTAATGAGATTCCAATGCTGGCCGATATTAATAGGATAGTATTTTTAAGTTTCCCTAGTTCTAAGCAAAGAGTAATTCCTTTCCTATCCTGAAGGGTAGCACAAAGGGTGCTAAGCAGACATTTGTAGATAATATGGATAAATAAATAACACGTTACCCCAACAAGAGCTGATTTGTGCCCAGAGCTAATGCCAATTGCCATCATTCCCATGGCAACTATTGATAAATAACATAGTAGAGCAAATATATTGTCTTCAAAAATTGCTTTAAATCCGGAATATAGGATCATAGTTAGCCCTATATATTTCAAGGGTTCAAACCCATAAAATACTTTGATTAACAAAATTACCCCCAGCTTGGTAGTAAAATTGATTAAATATAAAAATCCAGAAGCTGAAGCTGCTTTATAATAGTTAACCATCCAGCCGGAAAATGGAAATGCCGCAATGTTAATTACCATAGCCGTAAACATTACATAAAGTATGGCATGCGAATATTCTGGGTCCTCTATTAGATTAGTAACCAAAATAATTTCGGAAGAATTGCTTTTAGATATAATATGAGCAATACCGATTAGTATCATATTACTGGTTACTAAATGGGTTAGGAAATATTTTTTTCCACAGTTAATGGAGGGGAAACTTTTCTCTTCTTTGCGATTTCCTATGAATATAATCATCGAGGACATAACCATCATTATTTCAAGACCAGCGAACATTGAAATAAAATCTTGAGCCAAAAGGCTAATAAATACAGCAGCGCCATAGGCACAACCTATTATTAATTCATTATATTTTTTTTGACCAAGAGCGTAAGAATTAGCAGTTAATAATACTAGCAAAAATGCCGACCCAATTAATTTATTAAAATCGTCGAATTCCCAAATTAATTTTAAATTATATAACTCAAAAGAATATCTACCTTGACCCAAGAATAACCCTATAGAGCTAATAATAGGACTAACAAGTGCAACAAATTTAAATAATATGCTATGCCTATTAATTACTAGTAATAGCAATATAAAAAGCATTGTTATGGTTGCTGGGTGAAAAAACATTTTTATATATTCCTATTTTACATAAAAGTTAGAAAAATATTGATGACCTGCTGGATAAAAAAGAAACAAATAACAAAAATTATACATAAAACCAGACTAATAAACATGAAAATAGGAACGGTTTTTTCTGTATTATTATTTTTTGTCTTTATTGGTTCGTATATAAAACGTAATACCCTAAGCATATAAAACGCTGAAAATAAGCTGCTAACTGCAATAACTATCATTACCAATAAGTTTTGTTGATTAGCTGCTGCTACCATAATATAAAATTTACTGATAAATCCTGCAAATGGTGGGATACCTATCAAAGAGAGAGTAGCTATAAGGAAAATTGCACTAGTTTTGGGCATGTTTTTGTTTATTCCTGTAAGGTCAGTTAGGTAATAAGTTCTATCTAAGCTGTAAAAATTACCTGCGGAGTAAAACAAACAAATTTTGCTAAATGAATGGGAAATCATATGAGTAACTGCTGCCGCTAACCCTTTGGGAGTAAATAAGAAAGCACTAATTAGAGCAATACTTAGCTGGTTAATAGTAGAATATGCCAATATCATTTTAATTTCATTGCATTTTAATGCCTGGAGTGAACTGTATAATATGGTTATAGCCGGTAGAATTACCAGCCAGTTAAAATCGCTGAATAAATATTGTAGGTACTCTAGTCCAAACACATAAAAAAGTACTTTATATATACAAAACAAACCAGTTTTAACTACAACGACCGCATGGAGGAGGGCGCTGACAGGGTAGGAGGCAACCATAGCGGCTGGTAACCATCCGTGTAATGGGTAAAGTGCTGCTTTACTTATGCCAAATATAAAAAAGAGTAGTAAAAAAATAGCAGAGGAGTCTGAAAAATAATGCTTTATGAAACCGCCGCTAACAAACGTGCCCGTTCCTATTTTTGAATAGATAACTATTATTGCGGGCAGAAATAATGTAATACTGCTGAGCAATAGGATTTTTAGATATTTATTTAAACCGGCAAGCGTTTTTTTATCAAAGTGATGAACTATTAACGGAATTGTACATAACGTTAGTAATTCGTAAGCTATAAACATGGTAATTAAGTTTGCAGATAAAGCAACTATGCAACCTAGTAAAATACAACAATTAACAAAAAATAAATATTTACTGGAATTTGTAATGTGATTAATGGTTAAAAATTTTATTGTATATAGGAGAGCCGGAATCCAAAGTGCCGCAAGCATAGTTAGGAAAATGAGCCCAAGTGGTTCAAGGCTAAACGCTATAGAGTATTTACCGATATCTAATAAAGTGAATTTTATTACAGTGCCGTTTATAAATAAATCGTCAATTATTATCACGTTAAATAGAAAAAATATGCTGATGCTAAGCAGAAAAAAGCTTCTGATTTTGCTGTCTTCTTTTGTAAAAAAAGGTGCAACCAGGTTAATCATACCAAGAAGCATAGTAGAAATAATTAAAAAATTTAAAGGCATTGGGCTGGTCATTATTTAATCTGTTTTTGTATTTAACCTAACCTATGGTCATGGAAGTATGGTAACCAATCATTTCTGCTATTTCGTGCATATATAATAATGTAAAAATATGTACGGTGACAATAGCAAATAACCCTAGTAGATTTGTATCTATTTGGATCACCCCATTTTCTTCTTTGGCAAAGAAAAGAGCTTTTGCAAGTTTAAGATGGTATAATATTCCGAAAACTGAAGCAATTACTACGATAATAAATTCTAACAACAAGCTTTGCTGAATTAAAAGCTCAAATATCTTAATTTTTATTATAAACATACTAGTTAGCGGCAAAGAAGCACTAAAAAGAAGGATTAAAGCTGCTAGAATTTTGAACCAAGGTGAATCTTTTATTTGTTTTATTGAGTATATATCTAAATTGTTTGTTTTATTTTCAATATGAGCAAGTAGTGTAAATAAACCAATTTTATTAACACTATCAATAATCAGCAACTGAAATAACAAAGCTTTTGCTGGCCAAATTGATAAAAGAAGAAAAGCATAACCGATTTGTAGGGCTGTAGAATAAATAATAATTTTTTTAATATTTTTTGATTTTAAGGCTAAATAAGAGCAGATAATAAGGGTCGTAATTGCCATAGCCCGCAGCATTAAGGAAAATGGAATATAGATTAGATTAACTTCGATAGTAAAATACAAGAAGCGCATTATCATATATATTCCAAGTAGACTAGAGATAGCCGCAATATAAGTGAGAATAAATGGCGCAGTAGCAGAGTAAGATCTGATCATCCAAAAATGTAATGGGAAAAATGCCATCTTCAAGATTGCTCCGGTTAAGAAAAACACTATAGCAATTATTAACAGATGTAATTTTGTTGATCCTGCCACGCTTGATCCGTAATTCACTTGTAGAATATTAGAGATATCAGCAATATTGAGGCTACCGGTGATGGCAAAAAAGAAGCCAATAGATATTAGTATTAATGTTGCGCCAATTGTACCTAGTATAAGATAATCAAATGCTCCGATTAAAGCTTTTGCTTCTTTTCCTTTTGAAACTAAAACGTAAGTTGCTAGAGAGGAAATTTCAATAAATACATAAAAATTAAATAAATCATTAGTGCTAAGTACTCCAAGATATCCCGCATGAGCAAATAGGAGCAAGCTGTAGAACATATGGTGTTTTTTATCATCAATATATTTTGTAATTGTTTTATTAATAAGTTGTTTGCCAAAGAGTAAGAAAAATAATAAGACACCGTTTATGTATATTATTATCGGCTGATTTAGATAATCTAAACTATACTCTATACCAATCGGTGCTTGCCAATTACCGAAAGAATAGGATTGGAAATTGCCTGATGTAGATATGCCATAAAGCGTAATTACTAGATTCGTTATAATAGCAATAGTAGCAATAAGCCAGGAAGTGAATTTATGGAAAGTTAAAGCACAAAACAACGCTGAAAAAAAAGGAATTAACACTTGTAATGCCGGGATATGGTTAATTAAAGTCATTAATTATCCTCTTGCTGAGTTATTGCACTTTCCGAGATAGTGCCGTACTCTTTATATATTTTGTATATTAAAGCAAGTCCTACGGACATGGTAGAAAATCCAACTACAATAGCAGTTAGCATCAGTACATGCGGTAGGGGACTGGAGAAATTGTACGGGCAATTAGCCGAATTGGGGCAAATATCAATTGGAAGAATAGCCCCACTTACTTTACCAAGAGCTATGTAAAAAAGGAGAACTGAGCTTTGGAATATTCCAAGGCCGATGATTTTACGTAAGTAATTATCGCTAGTTAACATTATAAAAAGACCAGTAACAAGTACTAGTGCTGCAAAAAAGTAAATAATATTTTGCATGGTAGAGAACTAATCCTCCTTTAAAACTAAATAAATTAAACACATAATTGATGAAACTGTTAAACCGACTCCAATTTCAATAAAAAATATACCTATATGTTGACCGGTAAGAGGGTGATTTACCCAAGGAGTTTTAGCAATTGAATTATAATTTAAGTAATTATCATTAAACAAAAATGAAACAAGCCCTGTAGATGCATAAATTAGCACTCCAAATATCCCGCAAATAATGAGAGCTTTTTCTGAAAAAAATTCGCAAGTTTTTTTACTGCCGTTGAGAAGGTCAAAAGCAATTATTCCTGAAGCAAAAATTACTCCCGCTTGGAATCCCCCTCCCGGAGAAACTTCCCCGTTTAACTGGATGTAAATGGCGTATAGAATCAGATAAGGGATTATAAATGAGACTACTGTTTTTAAAACGGAAAAATATTTCAGCATTATTCCCTCCTGCGTGCAAGTATCAAAACGACAGCAATGCCGGCAATTAGAATAACGCTAGTTTCGCCTAAAGTATCATAACCTCTGTAACTGGCAAGTATTGCTGCAACAATTGATGGTATGCCAATATCATTTTTTGTATTTTCTATATAGTATTTTGTCAAATGTGACTGTACTTCGGTGTTTTGTTGTCCGTATAAAGGCAAGTCGAAACTTGCAATAATTAATAAAACAATAAAAATTACACACAAGGTTAGCGCAAGAAATATTCTAGTTTTACTTACTAACTTATAATTCTCATCACCAATTATTTTTACCAGATTAAGCAAAACACACGTAGATAGACAAGCGCCAAGAGCGGTTTCTGTCATCGCTACGTCCGGTGCATCCATAAATAGATAACATATTGCAATTACTAAGCTAAAAGCTGACATTAATAGGATAGATTCAATTAAATTTTTAGATACTATTAATCTAAAGCAAATTCCTATTAATACGAAAGAACTGATGATAAGAAGTATAAGATTTAATTCCGGCTCTAGTATTGAAGGAATAGAAAAAAATGTAGTCACTTTATTCTCCCATCTTTATCTATTTTATAGAGGACAGAAGCCCTCGCTAGTGCGTGGGTAGACACGGGGTTTAACAGCAAAATTATTAGGGCTATTATTATTAGCTTAAAAGCTGAGCTGAAATCTGATTGCAGAAAGCTAAGCCCTACAAGGCAAAATGGTATGCCGCAGCACTCAGTTACACCGCTTGCATGAATCTTAGTATAAAAATCACGGAACCTTATTAAACCTACAATACCGGAAGCAATAAATCCCAAGCCTATAACTATAAGTATAAAACCAATATATACCATATTTATCTTCACACCAATAATTATGAATATCCGTAAAAACTACATTATTTTTTTTTCAAGAACAAGAACTCTATAATTTTTATATTATTTTTTTAATTTTATGCTTAGTGGGTGTCGACTAAAGAGCTATAAATATAACTATAGGTTAATTAATCAACTCTAGGAGGTTTTGATTGGAAAGGGGAAACATCTCTGAAAATTTTTTAATAAAGGCTGTTGGATTAGAAAATACAATAATTTCTGGGTATGCAAGTGTATTTAATATCGTTGATAGTCAGAACGATATAGTTCAAAAAGGAGCTTTCGAAGATACAAAGCCGGAAAATATTAAATTACTTTGGCAACATGATACTCTAAAACCAATTGGCATAATAAAGTCATTATATGAGGATGATTATGGCCTAAAAATTGAAGCAGAGATAAATAACAGAATTTTACTTGGTAAGGAAACTACCGAACTTGTAAGGCAAAAAGCAATAGATGGTTTGAGTATTGGTTTTTGTGCTAAGGATTTTGAATATGATAATCAGGGAGTCAGGTTACTTAAGAAAGTAGATCTTATGGAGATAAGCATCGTAACTTTTCCAGCAAATAGAAATGCTGGAATAATAAATGTTAAAAAACTAACTGAACATCCAATTAATCACTCTCTAGAGAGAATTGAGGAATTATTAGAAACACTAATTAATTTGGAATAGAGGAGAATATGGAACTTCAACATAAACAAATAGAAGCAATTGCCGATAATGTGCAAACTGTTTTAAATAATGAATTACAATCAATAAGCAAGTATAAGGAGCTTGAAAATAAATTTAATAATTTGCAGAATGCTATATTTAATCCTTTTAGCATCCCTGATTGTAACCCAGAAGAAGAAAAAGCTTTCGGTGACTATTTAAGAAAAGGTATAGTTTCAGAATTTGTTACTAAATCTTTAAGTACTACGACAGGTGAAGCCGGAGTGGTAATAGTTAATAATTTAAATAACAAAATAGTTAGTACGGTGAATACAAAATCAGTTATGCGGCAACTAGCTTCGATTGAAACAATTTCTACTAGTGCTTTAGATTTTATAATTGAAGATGGTAAGTTTATTTCCGGTTGGATAGGAGAGGCTGAAGCAAGAGAAGTTACTGAGACTCCAAAACTTAAGAAAAAAACAATTGCTGTCCACGAGTTATATGCTCAGCCAAAGGCAACTCAGAAATTAATTGACGATTCAGCTATAGACATTAATTTATGGTTGGCAGAAAGGTTAGCAGATAGTTTTATCAAAGCTGAGAATGAGGCATTTATTACCGGAGATGGAGATAAGAAGCCATTTGGGATACTAACTAATGAAGACATTACAAGAATAGATACAGGTAATGCGGTAACGCCTGACATATTGCTTAAATTAATTAATGCTCTTGATGAAGAGCATATAGCTAATGCCAGTTTTTTGATGAATAGGTCAACACTTGCCTCGATCCAAGGCTTAAAAGATGAAAATGGTAGATTTATCTGGCAACAATCTCTCTCAGAACCTTTAAAACAAACTATTTTTGGCATTCCTGTTTTTTGCAGTGCCCATATGCCAAACGTTGGAGAAAATAAGCTAGCAATAGTTATCGGTGATTTTAAAGCAGCGTATAAAATAGTAGATAGAGCAGGTATTGGGATAATGCGGGACCCTTATACCGATAAGCCATTTATAAAATTTTATGCCGTAAAAAGGGTAGGGGGTGACGTAATTGCACCGTCTGCTTTAAAATTTGCCAAATTTTCAGCTTGAAACTTTTTTATGCAAAATAACGTCACTTATAAAATTTTATCAGTTGAAGAAAGAGAAATATGGCCTCTTGAAGAAGTGAAAAACTATTTACGGGTTTCTCATAAGAACGACGATAAATTAATTGCTAACCTTATTAGCTCAGCGGTAATTACTGCTGAGCAGTTTTTAGCGTTAAGTTTTTGTATAAAAAAAATTACGTGCTTAATAGATAAAACTCCTAGTTATGTAAGGCTAAAACATATACCCGTTGCTTCCCTAACAAAGGCCTTTCTTCTTAATGGGGAAGATAAAAAAGATATTACCGAAGATTTTGGCTACGTTGAGGATAATAGGCAGAAAATATAGATTAAGCAGAAATATTTATCTCAGAAAGTTGAAATCAATTATGAGGCAGGATTGGGAGATAAAATTCCCCAGCCTATCTTGCAAGGAGTTCTAACGCATATAGGTATGATGTATGATTTTGGCGAGAATTCAGCAAATATTTTGTCCGAAATAAAAAATATATACATGCCGTACCGGTCTCTTAAAATTTAAATACTTAGCTTTATATGACCAAGAATAAAAAAACATTCATAGCTAAATTAGCTCATAATATTAATTTTCTAGAAAATGTTGCGGACTCCTCTTCTGCTGATCCGGTCTGGCAGGAAAAATACAATTGTTTTGCAGAAATTATACCTCTTAGTGACTGTAAATATATGGCAATTGAGGGAATGAATTTCGCTAACTTAATTACTGAGGAATATTATTTATTTAAAATCAGATATATGGATGGTTTAACCAAGGCTTTGCGAATCTCTTTTCGTCGTAAGTTATACTCGATTAAACGTATAATTAATATTGGCGAAAAAAACAGGTTTCTAAATATTATAGCTCTTGAAATTTTATAAAGAGGGCAAATGTCATTAGATTTTATTCATACATTTCAGCTAAAGATTCTCAATAATCTAGAAACTTTGGTTAGGGAACATGTAAATCAAGTATATATATCAGTCATAGAGGATGGTAATTATCCTTTTATTTCGATTAATCTCGTAAAACTCGAAAATTACTCAAAAGCTTTGCAATTTATATATTTATTAGAATTTGAAATTTGTATTTTTTCGAAAGATAAAAATAAAAAGAGCTTGATTAATATCAGTAAGCTGGTTGAGCAGCTTCTACTGCCAGATAACCTTAAAATTCCAAGTTACATAGTTGCGGGTATAAAACTAAATCAGCTTGTCTTTAGCGAGGCCCGAGACCTTGTCCATAATAAGCTAACTATGCTCTATAAAACGATGATAAAAAAAGAATTAATAGAATGAGTTTTCATGAAGTTTTATTTCCATCATGCTGCGAGGTATTTCTAGTAGGAAGATCGTTATTTTCTACTTCAAAAATTATTTGTGCTTCCGGTAAAGAAATCAGAAACCTTGCTCAGGAGTACCATAGAGGGCAATATTTCTTGAAAGATTGCTTTTTATCCAAAAATGAATTTTGGCTGTTTAACAATTTTTTTAAAGCAAGAAGAGGGAGCCGATTTGCTTTTCTACTACGGGATAATGCTGATTTTTTCGTTCAAAAGCAATCACTTGGTGTAAGTGATGGGATTAAGAAAGATTTTCAACTTTGTAAAATTTATCAGGATGAGAAATACCCATATATCAGAAAAATTACTAAAATTAAAAGAGATAGCTTAAAATTATATGCAGGAGAAGATGAGATTCAGGAATACCAACTTAATGAAAACAACGGAATAGTGATCCTTCCTGATGCATTGGTAAAGGATAGAACTTTATATGCTACTTTTGAGTTCTACTTAGTTGTTAGGTTCTCCGAAGATAGTTTTGATTATCAACCAAAATCAGATGGAACTATAGAAATATTAAACCTTTCACTAATAGAGGTATTTGAATGAGAGGAAATAATCATAACTTTTCCACGAGGCATGACAAATTGGTAAACTCTAGATATGAGGTTAGTTTTACCTATTTATACGAAATATATTTATTCTCAGGAGCGGTTCTAAAATTAAATTCTTCAGGTCAAGAAATTGTAGCCAATAACGAAAAATTTTTACCATTTTCATCAATCATCTTAACCAAAGGGGAATTTAACGATTCTGCTGAAAATGAGATTAATTTAACAGGAATTTTTGAAATAAATGGTATTACCAGAAAAATAAATTTGGTAGGATGTAAAATAAAAATCTCCTATTATTATGATAAAGTACTATTTCCATTAGTAACTTATTTTATTACAGAATTTGTAAAAAATGATTTAGATTTTACTTTAAAATGTGAACCGGAAACAGTTAAATACAATCAGTCATTACTTCTGCTTTATAGCAAAACATGTCGAGCAAATTTGGGTGATAGTAAATGTGGCATCGATATTAGCAGGTATAGGAAGTCATACGGAATTCAATCTATCAAATCCCGCATTATTAGCGTCTCAGGTATGGATCTAACCAACGGATATTATAACTTGGGGAGTGCTCTATTTATTACTGGAACAGGGGAAAATATTAATTTTAGGATAATTGCTCATTATAATAACCAAATTACATTAGAGGAAGAAGTTTATGAGGATTTATTAAAACATAAAGAAGTAAGCTTAGTGCCAAGTTGTGATAAAAACTTTAGAACTTGTTGCAATAAGTTCAATAATGCAGTAAATTTCAGGGGAGAACCAACAATAACTGAACATAGTTTTTTTAAGAATAATGTGCGATAAACAAACGATAAGGTGTTTTTTTTCTGGCTTTTTTAGTGTTTTTAGATTTGTATATACTAAATCGGTGTTATCGAAACCTCGAGATATTGTTACTTATGTTTTCAAAGTTGAAGATTATATTGATATTGCTTATAAAAGCTTAAGAAATAACCATGAAAGAAACTAAAAAATTTTTTGATGCTAACGGCCTGAACAAGGGCTATAGTAAGGCATTATTTAGCAAGACGTCTAATTTAGCTGTAAGTAGCAGTAGCCAGTATAAACATATTATGCCGCCATTAGATGTCATGGCTGCATATGAAGAAATTAGTCCTGGGACTATAAAAAAAATTATTGAAATGGCGCAGAAAGAACAGAATTATCGCCATTCTATTGAACTACTTAATGTTGAAAAATACGATAGAGCAGTTAAATTTGGGAAGATATGCGGAGTTGCTTTAATAGGGATTATTGCCATGACAGTTCTCATTTTAGCATTCGGTGGGCATTATATGATCGCTTCTGTCTTTTTCTTGTCTGCTTTCGCTATGATTGGTGGTATATCTTTTTTTCAGTCCGATAAGAGATATAAAAATAAAGTTTTTTATAAAAATTTTGATCAAAGAAATAGAGTGCATAACCATAAGGCACGAAGCAATAATTAAGTAATATATAATCGTTTTTAAAACGATAAAAATGGTCCTTTAGCATTTAAAATAATTATGGATAAAAAATTAGTCGCGTTGGTTGGAAGGCCAAATGTTGGGAAGTCTACTTTATTTAATAGGCTAAGTATTAGGAAAAAAGCAATAGTTCATGATCTTCCAGGAGTAACAAGAGACAGAAAATATGCAGATGCCAAGATTGGGCCGATGTTATTTAGGGTAGTTGATACCCCTGGTCTTGAAGAATCAGAAGAAGGGCAGTTAGAATATCGAATGATGCAACAAACTATGCAAGCCATAATCGATGCGGATCTAGTTTGTCTAATTGTTGATAACATATCTGGAGTAACACCTGCTGATAAATTTTTTGCTAATTTTATTAGAAAATATAGTAAAAATTATATAGTTATAGCTAATAAATCAGAAAAAAAATTTACTCATGATAAAGAATTTTATAGCTTAGGTTTTGGTGTGCCAGTACCTATTTCTGCCGAACATGGTCAGGGTCTTGCTGATTTATATGAGGCAATTGCAGCTAAAATAGACACAGAAGATGTTGTAAAAATTTCTAATCCACAAACTTCTGATTCAGTCCAGATAGTTATAGTAGGTAGACCAAATGCCGGAAAATCAACATTTATTAATGCCATTTTGGGAGAAGAAAGGCTAATTACCGGCCCAGAAGCTGGTATTACTAGAGAATCTATAGAAATAGAGTGGAAGTATAAGAATCATAATTTAAAGCTTATAGATACAGCGGGTCTTAGGAAAAAAGCAAATGTTACTAAGAGCTTAGAAAAATTATCTACGGGCGATACTATAGGTAGTATCAAATTTGCCAATACTGTTATTTTAATGCTAGATGCTACAATTGCTTTAGAACAACAAGACTTATCTATTGCTAACTACGTAATTGAAGAAGGTAGAAGCCTAGTAATTGCAGTCAATAAATGGGATCTAATAACATTAAGGCGAAATTATGAAGAAGAATTTACCTATAAGCTAGAAAAATTTCTTCCTCAAGTAAAAGGCATTCCAGTGGTTTTCATTTCTGCGATAAATCAGCATAAAACTAATGAAGTATTAGATAGAGCTGTAGAAATGTATGATTTATGGAATAAAAAAATACCAACAAGTAAACTTAATGATTGGCTTGCGTTTGCTACTGAAACTCATCAATTACCTCTTCAGAAAAAATTGGGAAGAAGAGTTAGGCTTAAATATGTTACACAGATTAAAACACGTCCCCCGACTTTTAAATTCTTTTCGAATGATCCTGATAGTATTACCGAAGCTTATACTAAATATTTGCTCAATTCCTTGCGAGAGAATTTTTCCATGCCTGGTGTGCCGATAAGAATGTATTTTTCTAAAACTGATAATCCTTATAGTACAAAGAAATAACTACTTGGCTATGTGCTTGTAGTGTTGACAAGAGAAGCCTACGTGATAGCATTAAGCATTAGTAGAATGGTATTACTAAGAGCATTATGGCAAAAAAAATATTACTTACAAGATCTGAAGAAGATAATAATTATTTAAGGCATATTCTTGTTCCAAAGGGTTATACTTGTATAGACTTAAGTTTAATTGAACATGTCAACCTGCCTTTTAACATAACGGTCCTTGAGGATTTTACCGATATAATTGTTACAAGTAAAAGAGCTGCAAACCTTTTGCCTGTTGATGAAGGCACAAAAAATGTATGGGTAGTAGGGGCTACCAGTGCAGAAATAGCTAGGCAAAAAGGTTATAATGTTCAATACGTCGCTTACTCGGCAACCGAACTTACAGACAAATTACCTCGTAATATCTATAACCATGCCATTTATCTTTCCAGTAATATGATTAGTACTAAGATGCCGCATGGAATTAAAATGATAAATGTTTACAAGGTGAGATATAAAGATAATTTATCAGAGAAGGAGATTCAAATACTAAAAAGTGGTTTGGATTATATTCCCCTATATTCAGAAAATTGCGCAAAAACCCTGATAAAATTAATATTAGTAAATGATTTATTGAAATATATAGAAAATTCAGTAATTATTGCTATAAGTTCGAAGGTAGAGAAGCTGCTAATGGATTATTTTAGACAAATTGTGACTTGCGATTATGCGGATCAAATCCTGGAAAAATTAGAGAATTATGACCTCAACAGAAAATATCAAAAAGAAAAAGTATGAAAATGATGATCATGCAGCAGTAAATATAAAACCTACTCCAGCTCTGCAAAAAACTAATTTTAGAATAGCTGGTTTAGCTTTCCTTGTGGCTTTCGGATTAGTTCTGTATTTTGTTATTGCTTATAAAGAATTATGGCTTAGTACACTTGATCGTTTGAATCTATTCCCTTCCCACAAAAACCAACAGCAAGAAGCCAGGCATGATGAAACGGCAAAAGATATTAATGGTTGTTGTCTTGAGAATAGCGAAGAATTACCTCGATTTGCACCAGATTTGGATGAGGGAGAACCAGATGCGCTAAACGATACGGAGGATTTAAATCCGTATGATAATACAGCAGATACTGCTACTGATAACAGCCAAGAAATTGCTAATGCTAACCTGATTAATGACTTGAATGATTACCGAATTTATCTTGCCAATGTTAATGAATTTCTACAAAATTTTTATAAAGATCAATCGTATTCCAAGAATTTGGATATTATAATGCAGATTGAACTTCCAAAAGAATTTGAAGAACTAATGGTGTTGTGCAAACGTTATGATAGTATGTTAGCTCAGAATGTTCCGTCTTATGAGCAGGTTTTCTTATTTGATACAGATATTTTTAGTAAATTTTTAAAAATTAAAAAAGAAACTGATTTTTATAAGGAAAGGAAACAATTAAAAGCAAAAATTGAAAATAAAATTGGTTCGTTTATTGAGTATGCGTTCTCTATTGATTTGCAGCAGGAATTTTTGGAATAGTAACTAAGAATTGCCGCTTATAATAGGCATATTTTTCGTATGCGTTATATCAACAATCAAGAAGTTATACTTTGGGATATAAAATTATTTGAGTAAAAACATGATTAGATTTCTGATTTTATGTACTATTTTCTTCCTTCTTTATTTTGGTTTTAATACCATTAGTGAGTTTGACTCAGCTGTTAATATATCAGTTTTAGATTATCAGATTCAAACAACCACCTTTACTTTAATTGCCGTCTTTTTAATTGCTCAGTTGTTATTAATGATAGGGCTAAAAACTATCTTTTCGATATTTGATTTACCTTTTATCATAAGCCGTAGCTGGCATAAGAGAAAGCTAAAAAAAATAAACGAGTGTTTATTAAAAATAATCTCGGAACTTATCATGGGTAATAAGCAGAAATCATTAGAGGTAGCAAACAAGCTTTTACCAGATTTGGGCGAAAACTGCATGGAGTTTGCAAATCTTGTTCTCGCAGAATCGTCAAGCAGTTTGGACGTGCAAATTCAAAGGCTTCGTAATTTAGTCGGTAAAAAGAATTATAGTATATATGCTGCAAAAAGGCTTGCACAAATCTTTTTTGATAACGGACGATATGCAGAATCAGAAGAATATGCCAATAAAGCATTCAATGAAAATGATACCCAGCTTTCCCTTATGATTATGCTAATTCGGATTTATGCAAAAACTGCGGCTTGGAACAAAATGATATTTGTTATTTCTAAATTGCAAAGAGCCGACAGGAAGTTATTAGAGCATTACTCAGAAGAAATATCAGGTTATTACTACTTAGCGGCTAGAGATGCTGTTTCTGCGGGTAATGATAATGAAGCAGTAAAATTTTTAGAATCCTCTTTAGAGCTTAAACCGGGCTATTTAGATGCATTAAATTTGTATACTGAATTAAACGTAAATATCAATAATTCTGCTTCGTTACTTAAAATACTGAAATCAGCTTTTATCAGCAATCCGTGTTTTGAAATTGCCCAGATGTATATCAAATGCTCAAGAAGTTCCGTAAATGCCATTTATGGGACTTTGGCTGGTCTTGTTAAACCGTCAGAAAATAATGCTTTGTTCCTCGCAATAGCTGCATATTTAGGTCTGTATGATAAAGTTGCGGAAATAAGAGAGCCAAAGCTTCTTAACTATGAACCTAAAAGCTAAAATGGGTTTTAGCCTTAGTTTTCCAAATATAATTCTAGATAAAAGGCAACACCTCTTATATGAGGGCTTGAAGAGGTTAGCTGAGTCCATAAATAAAAGATCTTTTGTAGAAAATATTCTAGCCAAATTCAAAAACTCAAAAAACCCTAAAGGTGTTTATCTTTATGGTGATGTGGGGCGTGGAAAAACGATGCTTATGCAAATGTTTTTTGCAACGATTTTAGCTGGAAAAAAGTTTATTCATTTTCAAAATTTTATGCAGGAGCTACACTACAAAGTCCATAGTTTACAGTCAGCTAACGGAGATGATAAAACAGTTCAAAACCTTGCCCATGAAATTGCAAGTGGGGCCATAGTTTTGTGTATTGATGAATTTGAGATAAAGGATATTACGGATGCAATGCTTATAATGAGGTTATTTTCGTTTTTATCTCAAAACGGGGTTTTTATTTTTCTAACTACTAATGCAGCTCCCGATGATTTATATAAAGATGGTCTGCAGCGAGAATTATTTTTACCTTTTATTGAAAACATAAAGAAAAATTTTATGGTTTTGAATCTAGATAATGAAAAAGATTATCGTTTAGAGAAAGTAGCAAGTACCAGGAATAAAATACTTTTTCCTATTAATGAAGAAAATAATACTGCCTTTAATAGAATTAAGAATAGTTTATGTTCCAGCGAAGAGCTTTATCCAGGTAAATTTGAAGTGTTTGGCCGGGAAGTGATTTTTGCTAATACTCATCAAAACATTTTATTTACTAACTTTGATGAACTATTTATGCAGGATTTTGGTTATGCAGATTATGTAAAACTTTGTCAGAGATTTGGAATAATAGTACTCGAAGGTGTAAGGCGAGTTGCTGAAGATGAAACAAATATTATTACCAGAGTTATTAATTTTATTGATAATGCTTATTTCTATAAGGTCTTATTATTTGCTTTACTTGAAACCGAGCCGTCTTTAATATATACCTCCGGTAAGAGATTAGCAGAATTTCAGAGAGCTGTTTCAAGGTTAAATGAGATGAATAGTAGTGATGAAAAATTGGAACAACCCTAAATTTATTACTTTTGAAGGGGGAGAGGGAAGTGGTAAGTCTACCCAGAGTAGGAAACTTTATGAGTATTTAGCTTTAAAAGGTATTAAGGTTATCCATACACGTGAGGTAGGCGGCACTAAGGAGGCTGAAGAAATTCGCAACCTTCTGATTCATCAGCATTTGTATCATGTTTCTGAGCTAATGCTGGTCATGGCTGCTAGATATGAGCATATTAACAAGTTGATCGTACCCGCTTTGCGGGATGGATATACGGTTATTTGCGATCGATTTGTTGATTCTACTGCCTGTTATCAAGCAGGAGACAATCTTACAATAGAAGATATCTTTGACCTTCATAACAAATTAATGAGAGCAAGTGATGATCACAGAGTTGTTATGCCTGATGTTACATTTTTTATGGATCTAGAACCGCAAATCGGCATAAAAAGAAGCTTCCAAACGGGAGACGTAAATAAGTTTGAAGATAAAAATATGAATTTTCACCAAGCAGTTTACGAAAGGTTCAAACTTATTGCAAGTATGTATATAGACCGGATCAAGGTAATCAATTGTAGAAACAAAGAAATAGAGAATATTCACCAAGAAGTATTATCGCTAATTAACTAAATATAATAAGGAAGGCAAATAAATGTTAGAGCAAAAATTCCTGTTTATTTTTGCTTAAAAAGCTTATATATTAATCAACTATGGGTTACGTAATTTAAAAATACACTTCAAACATGGAATTTGACGTAGATTCAGGAATTTTTATTGGGTTTTTGGTAGCTACTATAATCCTAGGGCTTGCTTCTAGCCGTGGTATTAGGAATATTAAAGAATATGCCGTAGGTAATAGAGATTTTAGTACCGCCACTATTGTAGCTACATTGGTAGCTACTTGGGTTAGTGGAAGTTTTTTCTATAATATTATTTCTGAAGGTTACTCTAAATGTCTTTATTCTATGTGGTCCGATATAGGAGATCCTATCTGTTTGTTACTTATTGGTATGATATTTGCTGTGCGTATGGGTGAGTTTTTAGGCAAATTATCAATAGCAGAAGCTATGGGTGATTTGTTTGGTCAAAAGGTAAGAATAATTACAGCAATTGCTGGCTTTATAGGCATAACAGGAAAAATAGCAATACAGCTAAAACTCGCTGGTCTATTATTTAGCTATGTACTTGATATTTCAAGCGGTTATGGTACTATTATTGCTGCATTTATAATAACTTTATATTCATCTTTAGGTGGGATAAAGTCGGTCACTTTTACAGATATAATACAGTTTTTGACTTTTATAGTTGTTATACCGGTTATAGCTTATGCTCTTTTGAACAGTATTGATAATACTAATATTATTATTAATACTTTAACTACTCATCCAGTATTTGATTACAAAGAAGTTTTTAATTTTTCTAACGCATTATCTTTGGATAAGTTATTTGTCTTTTTATATTTTATTACTCCAGCGTTTAATCCTGCAATTTTTCAAAGGATTGCTATGGCAAAGGATATCATACAAGTAAGAAAATCTTTTGTTATCTCTGCTGTTATTTGTTTTCTACTGTTACTTATCCTTGATTGGATTACTATATTAACTTTGTCTATTAATCCGTTTCTTAATCCTGATGAAGTGGTAAAAGAAATTATTTTTAGCCAAGCTTATTTAGGTTTAAAAGGAATGGCCATTATAGGTATTATGGCAATGATTATGTCTACAGTTGATTCATTCATAAACTCTACAGCAGTTCTTGTAGTACATGATTTTTTAAAACCATTAAAAATAGAATTTAATCGAAATGAGCTATTATCTGCTCGTATTATATCAATTGTAATTGGTCTCGTTTCATTATTGTTATCGCTACGACAAGGAAATTTTTTGACACTTATGATTATGACCTCTTCTCTATATATGCCAATAGTGACTGTTCCGTTTATTATGGCAGTTCTTGGATTTAGAAGTAGTGGGAAATCAGTCATGCTCGGTATGGCAGCAGGTATTTCAACAGTTTTAATATGGGATTATGTGTTAAAAATTAAAGTTGGAAATTCTGTTCCTGCCGGCATGTTAGTAAATCTGATAGTATTAATGGGAAGTCATTATTTGTTAAAACAGCCTGGAGGCTGGATTGGGATTAAGGATAAGAGCGGGCTAATTCAGGTTCGCAAAGAAAGGAGAAGAAGATTACGGCAGTTATGGTCAGATATTAAGTCCTTTAACCTGATAGAGGTTTATAAGAATAATTATCCTCAAGGTGATGGGTTAATTTCCATACTCGGCTTTTATGTGATGCTTTCTGTATTTGCTACCACGAATTTATTACCTGAAGAATATAGACTTCAGCACCTAGATATACTTGATGTCCTTTATCCGATAGCTGTTAGCAGTTCAGCAATTTTAATTAGTTATCCGTTATGGCTTTGGAACTGGAAAGAAAGCAGATTCGTAGGAGTATTCTGGAATCTGATTATGTTCTGGGTATTGATCTGCTTTACCTTTTTAACGGTGTTAGTTGGTGGATTTTCTGAAGTACAGCTAATGGTGTTTATGATGAATGTTGTTATCATTTCCTCTTTAGGTAAATGGCAATGGTCGTTATTTAATTTTGTATCGGGGATTGTCTTGGTTACTGTGTTTTATAATAATTATTACCCGGGCAATTTAGATAATGTTGAGTTCGCCTCATCGCAATTCAAGATATTTTATTTACTGTTATTACTTATTAGCACCTTAATTCTTTTCCTGAAACCAAAACAGGAGCATCAGGAGCTAACTGAAGAAAAGAACGAGCATCTAAGTGGCCGGATAAACATGTACAAGGAGCAGACCAGGGAAGCAGAAGCATTAAAAGGCCGTTTTATTCGCAATATAACGCATGAATATCACGCTCCGATGACGGGGATATCGAGCATGGCGCAGGTACTGGTTCAGGATTATGATAAGTTAAATGATGAGCAGCGAAAAGTAGCAGCTAAAACGATATTAGATAGCTCGCTTCGTCTTGAGGTATTTGATTCGAATATATCAAGTCTCTCAAAATTAAATAAACCAAGTTATGACTTAAAACTAGCAGAGACGGATTTTAGCCAGCTAGTAGAGGATAGGGTTACCCTTTGTCGCAAGCTATACGAGAATGAGGAAGAAAGTACTATTTTCTGGCGAGAAGGACCACAGAAAAGAACACGAAACTGGCAGCTGGATATTGAAGAGGGGATCATCTTAAATATTGATAAATACTACCTAAGCCAGGCGATAGATAATCTGATCATCAATAGTATCAATTACGCCAAAAGCGGAACTATTGCAATTAGCATCAAACGGGATAATGATAATGAAAAGATAATCTTTAGCATTAGTGACGAGGGAATAGGGATACCACCAAGTGAATTAGACGAAGTATTTGA
>Ga0214919_10000666_pt1 | contig 58368 bp, 53 predicted proteins | sample LL1503_MetaG_FD_177994 | JGI IMG/M metagenome (GOLD analysis project Ga0214919, IMG submission 177994) | Freshwater microbial communities from Lake Lanier, Atlanta, Georgia, United States - LL-1503 | ecosystem: Environmental > Aquatic > Freshwater > Lake | place: USA: Georgia | collected... | reverse complement strand
CATAAATTGGGGATTATTAGTTAATTTTGCCTCCCTGTATGAATAGAATAGTCGTCCTTTTTTGTATCGTTTTGGGTTTGAGTTCTTGCGCTTCAAAATTTCAGAAAATTTTGAAGAATAAGGATACGGACTTTAAAGTGAAAATGGCTGAAAAGTACTTTGAAGAAAAAAAGTATGGGAATGCACAACAGCTCTTTGAATCTGTCATACCTTTTGTAAAAGGAACTGCTCGTTATGAGGAGTTGTATTTAAAGTTTGCGAACTCGTATTATTTAGATAAAGATTACGAAAACGCAGAAAATTTATTTAAAACTTTCGTTGAGTATTTCCCTAGCAGTGTGAAAAGAGAGGAAGTGGAATACATGAGAGCGTATACTTATTATAAGCGTTCTCCAAAAGCGGAGTTAGATCAAACAACAACGAATAGAACCATTCAATTAATGCAGTCTTTTATCAATGGATATCCAACAAGTCCAAAAGTGAAAGAAGCAACAGAAGTGATAGACGCATCTCGTGCAAAGTTGGAATTGAAGGATTATAAAACAGCCACTTTGTATTTTAATTTGGCATTATATCGTTCAGCGGCCATTTCTTATGGCTTATTGTCCGATGGTTATCCAGATTCAAAAAATGCAGATCAGTACAAATTATTAACAATAAAGGCATACTATAAATTTGCTGAAAATAGTTTTGTTGATAAGCAAAAGGAAAGATTCGAAAAAGTAATAGCAGAGTATAATGATTTCATGGACAGGTATAGCGATAGTCCATTATTACCTGAGGTTAAAAAGATTAAAACACAAACTGATAATTTCTTAAAAAATATAAAATGAGTAAATTAAGAAGACATATGGGCGCTAATGTCCCCTCTGTTGTAGAAACAAAAAGTTTAAAAGCATTAAAAGCTAAAACTGGCAATTTGTATGAGTCTATCTCAATCATCTCTAAAAGAGCGAATCAAATTAATATCTCTATCAGAGAGGAATTGCATTCTAAATTAGAAGAGTTTGCAAGCCACACAGATAGCTTAGAGGAGATTCATGAGAACAAGGAGCAAATTGAAATTTCAAAGGCATATGAGCGTATGCCAAATCCTGCAATTTTAGCAACTGCTGAGTTTATTGATGATAAGATTCATTATCGTAAGAATGAGGAAACGGATTTATTTCGTTAATTCAAATATATTAATATTAAAGCGTCCCGAAATGTTTAAACTATCGGGACGTTTTTGTATTTTAGAGATATCCAATACTATTAAAAATTAGGGCGTATCATGTATCGGTTCCTTCCCATATTTTGTTTATTCGTTTTATTGCAATATACAACTGTTGCACAGGAATTAAATGCCACCATTACCTTGCAAACAAGTAAGGTGGAGAATCAAGTAGATCCAAAAACTTTTGTTCAATTACAAAGCCAATTAAAGGATTTTTTAAATCAGCGCAAATGGACGTCAGATGCTTTTTCAAATGAAGAAAAAATTGATTGTAATTTTTATATCACTATTGAATCCATGGTTTCATTAGGCGTGTACGAAGCAAAATTAAGTATCGTATCCAATAGGCCTGTATTTAATAGTGCGTATACGACACCTTTGCTAAATATGCAGGATGCAAATTTTACATTTAAATACCAATTGTCTCAGCCTATTGAGTTTAATGAAAATAGGGTGCAGGGGTCAGATCCATTAGCTGCTAACTTAACAGCAACATTGGCCTACTATATCTATGTTATTCTTGGATTAGATTATGATTCTTATTCATTGCAAGGAGGCAAGCCTTATTTTAATAAAGCTTTAAATATTGTAAACAATGCACCCGAGGGTTCCGGTATTACTGGGTGGAAATCCTATGATGGACAAAGAAACAGGTATTTGTTAATTGATAATTTTACGCAAAGTGGTTTTGATAAATTACATAGTGTATTATATAGTTATTATAGAGAAGGATTGGATCAGTTGGTAGAAAAGCCTGCTGTTGCCAAAGCAGCTATTTTAAATTCCTTAATGAGTATGCAGGAAGTACTTGAAGCAAGCTCAAATACCATGGCAGTTCCTATTTTAATGCAAGGCAAGGTTATGGAGATCATTGGCATTTTTGGGAATGCGGATAAGTCAATGAAAAAGCAATTAATTACGACATTGTCAGCAATTGATATTACCAATATTAACAAGTACAAAGAAAAATTAGAATGAGGTATTTATTTTTTATCACCCTCTTATTTTTTGCAGCCTGTAATTTTTCAAGCAAGGGAAAGCCAGTAGTGGAGTTTCCCGTTATGCAGAAAGTAGTATGGGAATTGATGAAATCGGATGACTATTATATCCGGATTTCATTATCTGACTCTACTTTAAAAGGGAAGCATAAAAACATTGAAATGTATGAGCAAATTTTTCAATTAAACAAGATCACGGCCAAGGATTTTTATGCCACTATTGATTATTACGAAAAACACCCCATTTTGTTTAAGGAATTAATGGATTCGGTGAGCAGTTTGTCGAAAAAGGAAAATTTAACACCAATAAGACCCTTGATAAAATAAAAATACAAGTTCCCTTTATTACTTTTGCAAAAACCTATAATTAATCATTAAAATTCATAAAAAATGAGCATTTCAATCGGACAAGCAGCTCCTGCTTTTACATTATTTGACACAGACAAAAAAGCAACTTCATTATCAGACTACAAAGGAAAGAATGTAGTTGTATTGTTTTTCCCTTTAGCATTTACAGGGGTGTGTACTACAGAGTTGTGTAGCATTAGAGACAATATTGGAGTTTACAATACTGCTAATGCAGAAGTACTGGGTATCTCAGTTGATTCTTTATTTACTTTAGGTAAATTTAAAGAGGAGCAAAAATTAAATTTCTCTTTATTGAGTGATTTTAATAAAGCTGCTTCAAAAGCATTTGATGTTTTGTATGAAACTTTTCCAGCATTTGAAATGCAAGGCGTTGCAAAGCGTTCTGCTTTCGTAATTGACAAAGAAGGAGTTGTTCAATATGCTGAAATATGTCCAACACCAGGTGACTTGCCTAATTTTGAGGCAATCCAAAAAGTGTTAAATACTTTAAACTGAAACATTGCTAATTGCTAATAGCATAAAAAAAGGGATCTCGACAAGTCGAGATCCCTTTTTTGTTTCTTGTAGTTTTCTATCTATCGCAAACCTCAACAATCAAAAACTTTAAGTAGTGGGTGTTTTCCATACCCCATATAATCGGATGGTCGCTGGATTGTGATTGATAAGTCACTTGCCTGATTCTTTTTTTAGCATCTCTTGCAGCCATATCAATAGTATCTAAAAATAGTTCGGGACTTACTAGGTTGGTGCAACTTGAAGTGACTAAAAATCCGCCACTATTAATCATCTTCATTCCACGCAAATTAATTTCTTTATATCCTGTGATGGCCTTGTCAATACTATTTCTGCTTTTTGTAAATGCAGGTGGATCTAACATCACCACATCATATTTTCGACCTTCTTTACCCCAGGTTTTTAATACATCAAAAGCGTTCATGGTTTCAAACTTAACAATATGATCTAGCTTATTCAAAGCCGCATTTTTGTTTGCTTGTGCAACTGCACTTTCTGAAATGTCAATGCCTAAAACTGACTTCGCACCATAATGTGCTGCGTGAATTTCAAAGGTACCTGTGTAAGTAAACGCACCTAAAACATCTGCACCAGAAACAATTTTTTGAATGGCACGACGGTTGTCTTGTTGGTCTAAAAAGTATCCTGTCTTTTGTCCATTTTCAATATTTACATAAAACTGTAAACCATTTTCATTGATCGTAATTTCGGTAGGGAATGGGTCGCTTAAAAAACCTTTAATTTGTGTAAGCCCTTCTAATTCACGCACAGGAACATCGTTTCGTTCGTATATTCCTTTGGGATTAAAAATAGCTTTAATCGCATCTACAATTGCAGGTTTCCATTTTTCAATACCTAATGATAAAGTTTGTAAAACAAAGTAGTCATTAAATTTATCTATAATTAATGCAGGTAATTCATCTGCTTCTCCAAATACCAATCTGCAATTTTCAACATAACCTAATTGTTGGCGGTAGGCCCAAGCCGTTGCAATTTTTTTATGAAAAAAGGCGGCATCAATGGTATCTCTGTGTCGGGTTAATAGGCGAATGGTAATTTGGGAATTGGTATTAATATATCCGCGACCTGCCAATTGGCCATCAAAAAAATAAACTTCGACCAAGTCCCCGGGTTCCACTGTCCCAGCAATACGGTCAATTTCATTATTGTAAATCCAAGGGTGGCCAGAAGCGATCCTTTGGGTTATTTTCTTGTTTAAATACACCTTTGTCATGGCACAAATATAGGCAGAGAATAAGTGACAACTTGTTCATTTTTAGGCACTTTTATGTCAATTTTGCTATTTTATTGCTTTGGCAATATTTTTGGGAGATATTTGTATCAATAATAGACTATGCAAGATAAAGAACCTATAAACACGGCTTCGGACAAAATGGAGGAAAAATCAGTGGAAAACGAGGCAACGAATGAGTCAAATCCATCAACGGAGCCGACAACGGAGGAAGCACCCGATTTAAGTGAATTGGATACCCTAAAATTGGAATTAGTTGATCAAAAGGACAAATACCTAAGGTTAATGGCTGAATTCGAAAATTTCAGACGTCGTACCGCAAAGGAGCGCATTGAATTAATTCAAACGGCAAGTAAGGAAGTGATTGTTTCCTTTTTGGACGTGTTGGATGATTGTGATCGTGCCGAAAAGCAATTGAATAGTTCCGATGATATCGCTTTACAAAAAGAAGGTATTCAATTGGTGTTTAATAAAGTAAGATCCACTTTGAATGCAAAAGGGGTAGTTGCGATGGTGAGTGTCAATGAAACTTTTGATGTAGATAAACACGAAGCAATTACAGAAGTACCTGTACCTAATGATAAGATGAAAGGAAAAATTGTTGATGAAATAGCTAAAGGTTATTTATTAAATGATAAAATTATTCGTTTTGCTAAAGTGGTGGTAGGCAAATAAAAAAAGCATTATGTCAAAAAGAGATTTTTACGAAATATTAGGAGTGAGTAAGTCTGCATCTACAGATGAAATAAAAAAAGCCTACCGAAAAGTGGCAATGCAATTTCATCCAGATCGCAATCCTGGAGACAAGCAAGCCGAAGAAAAATTCAAAGAAGCTGCAGAAGCCTATGAAATATTAAGCGATGCAGATAAAAAAGCAAAGTATGATCGATTTGGTCATCAAGCATTTGGTCCTGGCACCGGTGGCGGTGGTGGATATGGTGGTGGCGGAATGGATATGAATGATATTTTCAGTCAATTTGGTGACATATTTGGGGATGAAGGATTTGGTGGATTTTTTGGCGGCGGCGGATCAAGGTCAAGATCGTCAAGAGCTACAGGACAAAGAGGGAGCAATTTACGTATTAAATTAAAGTTGAGTTTTGAAGAAATAGCGAATGGGGTTAATAAGCAAGTAAAAGTAAAAAAACATGTTACTTGTACCACCTGTGGTGGTAATGGTGCTAAGGATAAAAACAGTGTACAAACTTGTGGCACTTGTAATGGTTCTGGTCAAGTGAAACGTGTGACCAATACTTTTTTAGGTCAAATGCAAACGGTGAATACTTGTCCATCCTGTAATGGTCAAGGAAATACAGTAACAGCAAAATGTGCAGGATGTAAAGGCGAAGGTCGTATGTATGGGGAAGAAACTATTTCCATTGATATACCCGCTGGCGTACAAGATGGCATGCAATTAAGTATGTCAGGCAAAGGGAATGCAGGTGAGCGTGGGGGAAGTCCGGGTGATTTAATCATCATGATTGAAGAAGAACCACATGAGTCCTTACATAGAGATGGTTTAAATGTAGCTTTCGATTTATACATCACCATTCCTGATGCTGTTTTTGGTACCAGTGTTGAAGTACCTACCATTGATGGTCGTGCTAAAATAAAAATACCACCAGGAACACAAAGTGGTAAAATATTCAGATTAAAAGGGAAAGGATTTCCAGAAGTGCAAGGGTATGCAAAAGGAGATCAATTGATTAATGTAAATATTTGGACACCGCAGCAAGTAAGTGATGAGGAAAAAGAAGCATTGGAAAAGATGCAATTAAGCGAAAACTTCAAACCCAAGCCTGTAAAGGGGGATAAGAGTTTTTATGACAGAGTAAAAGAAGCTTTTAGATAAATTAAAAAAAAGGGATTACATAATCCCTTTTTTTATGGGGACTTGTTAGGCCTCCTTAAGTTGATAAATATCTTTAGAGTTACGACCAAGGCCATCATAATCTAATCCATATCCCACTACAAATTTGTTAGGGATTTCAAAACAGTCATAGTCTACCTTGATAGGATAGGCAAGCGCCTCTTTTTTATTTAAAAGCACTGCTATTTTTAAAGAAGCTAGTTGTTGTGATTGTAGTTGCGGTAAAAAATGGTGGAGTGTTTTTCCAGTATCAATAATGTCTTCCAAAATAATTACGTGTCGATCATTTAAATTGGTATCCAAGCCAATGGCTGTAATTACATTGCCTGTGGAGCTTACCCCTTTATAGGAAGCTAGCTTTACAAAACATACTTCTGCTTCAAAATCAATATACTTAAATAAGTCTGCGGTAAACAAAAATGACCCATTTAAAATGGATAAGAACAAAGGTTTTTTATCACCGTAATCCTTTTTTAATTGTTGGGCGAGTAGTTGAATTTTTTCCTGAATCTCCTGGTCAGTAATATAGGGTGTAAATTCTTTATCGTGTATTTTGATAGTAGACATATGAGATGATCTTTTTAAATTTAATAACTTTTTAAGTTGCTTATTTATTAAGTGAAAGTTTTGTTTTTTGCTCTTTTGGTTTTACTAATATAATCTGCGTGCCTGCTGCAGGAGTATCACTAATTCCAGGGTTGTATTCCTTTATTTTTTTTAACTGAATGCCTTCTTTTTGACTAATCTCGTAAAGGCTTTCACCAGTGACTACTAAATGAAAACTTTTATCGCCTTCCGCTTTTTTGTTTCCTAAAAATAATAGCTGGTCCGTTGCTAATAAATCGGTTTCCTTTAAATCATTAAATATAAATAACTTATAAAGGGGAATAGCATGCTCAGTTGCAATTTGTAAAAGCGAAGTACCTGCTTTGGCCCATATGACAGCGATTTGGTTAATTTTAAATAGTTTGTCAGGGTAAACACTGGTTGGCTTTTTAGCAATTGTATCTTTTACAGGCGTGATTGGTTTTGTTGCTATGCTTGTATCCTTGCCAATGCTATTCATTTTTATTTCGGTAATTGTTGCACTGTTTTTACTTGGCTCAATGCCTTTAATTTTATTAATAGGTAAACTTGCTTGATTTATATAATTGCTTGCACTATCCTTTACTACTTTTACTTCAATGGTGCTATCCTTTTTCACTGCGATAGCGGTATCCTTTTTTACAGGCAAGCTTATCCCTGTTTCTTTAGGTGTTTCCGATAATAAACTTGCACTAGTTTCTTTTTTATCTAAGCTTGTATTTTTTGCTTCAATCGTTTTTGGAGCAATGGTTGGTTTTTCTATAACAGCCATCGTTTCTGATGACGCAGTATCATTTTCATCATTTAACTCTGGAAAATTGAATTGCGACAATTCGTAATCATCAATCACTTTCATCAATTTATTCGCATAGTCACTTGCAGTGGCATATCCTGCCTTTTTTAAACCAATCGCCCAAGCAGAATCATCTACGGGATCTAATTGGAAGAGTGACGCGTAATTGGGTCTTGTTTTGATAAAATTAGAGTGATCAATAAAAGAGGCGTTGGCATTTGGATATACCCTAAAGCACTCTTTTTTGGTATCGTCATCCTGATAAGTGGTTTCCCCTTTCCATTCAGTTTTACATTTGATGCCAAAGTGATTATTGAAATTCAATGCTAAATTACTTTCGCCGCTATTGGACTCAACTATTCCTTGAGCTAGTGTAATGGAAGCGGGAATACCGGTGCGTTTCATTTCCTTAATGGCAATATCCTTATATTGATCAATATAAATAAGTGTGGCTGTTTTTTGTGCAGCTAACGTAATGCAAAAAAAAGGAAGGAGTAATAATATAGTAAACTTAAATTTCATGCTTATTTTTTTCTGATTAAACTTAATCCATCTCTGACAGTTAATAATACTGTGTCTGAAAGTTGGTCCGACATAATCATTTCATTAAATGCGTGTATGGCCTTTGCGTTTTTACCTTTCAATGTTTCGTTGAATACTTCCCCATGAAACAATACATTGTCCGCAATAATTAAACCATTTGTTTTTACGTGCGGGAAAATCATTTGGTAATACTTGGCGTAATTCACTTTATCCGCATCAATAAATACAATATCCCAAGGCGCAGTTAATTGTTGTAGAATTTCGCCAGCATCACCCACATGAATTTTTATTTTATCTTTATGTGGACTATGATTGATATTATTTTGTGCATTGATTCCATCGGGTTCTCTTAATTCAAGGGTGTGTAATTGGCCGTCATGCACTAAGCCTTCCGCCAAGCACATGGCGCTAAAGCCCGAAAAGGTACCTAATTCCAAAATATACTTGGGTTGCAATAATTTGCTGATCAAGCTTAAAAATCCCCCTTGGGTCCAGCTGCTTTGCATATCGGCATGCGGATGGTTTGCTAAGGTGCTTTCGTATACCTCCTTTAAATAGGCAGGGGTTGCATTGCTATATTGCGCTGCATATTCATTGGCTAAAGGGTGTATAAAATCCATTAGTCAAAGTTCTATTTTTTTTCGCTATTTGGCGATGAAATTAAAAACAATCCTATAAATGTAAATAAGCCATTAATGATCAGCAATTCCTGACCAATTCTAAAGCTGGTCGGGGCTGAGCCAAAGAAGTAGGGTTGAAAGTAGTCAAGTAATAAACATAATTGGGGTGCTATAAAGCAAGGTAAAAATGCCCAATTATCTTTAATGCTTCTTTTAGTTAAAATGCCAAATGCAAATAAGCCTAATAAAGGGCCATAGGTATAGGAGGCAATTTTTAATAATAAATCAATGATACTTTTATTATCAATCCATTTAAATACCAACACGATGATTAAAAATAGAAAAGCAAAGCCTAAATGAATTCGTTGACGAATTTTTTTCTTTTTGGCTTCTTCCCATTGGATATTTCTTTGCATGCCTACGATGTCAATACAAAAACTGGAAGTGAGTGCAGTAATGGCACCATCTGCACTAGGGAATAAGGCCGATATTAGTGCTAAAATAAAAATAATAGATAAATAAGGTGGCATATGTTGTAAGGCCAGGGTGGGGAACAAATCATCACCGACTGCGGTTACATTTAATTGTGCAGCATATAAATGAAGTAGTCCTCCTAAAAACAAAAACAAACTGATCACAAATAACATGGTAAACCCAATCGTGATCATATTTTTTTGTGCATCTTTCAAATTTTTTACAGAAATATTCTTTTGCATCATTTCTTGGTCTAAGCCAGTCATAGTAAGGGTAATGAAGGCACCACCGATGATTTGTTTTAGAAAAAATGATTTCGCATTCACATCAGGATTGAAAACGGTCGCAATACCTTTTGCTTGCATAGCCACTAGCGCATCTCCCACGGATAAGTGGAGGTTGGATAAAATGTATATACTGCAAATGATTAAACCTAGTAACATGCCCGATGTTTGTAAGGTATCGGTGTATACAATTGTTTTTACTCCGCCCTCGTAGGTGTATAATAAAATCATAGCAAGTATCACAAGGGTGGTTGCCCAAAAGGGAACATGTAAATTATCTAAAATGAATACTTGTAAAATTTTTACCACCAAATATAATCTAGCCGTAGCGCCTAATGTTCTTGATAGTATGAAAAAAGAGGCACCTGTTTTATAAGCACCAAAACCTAATCTTTGTTCTAAATAGTTATAGATAGAAGTTAGGTTCATCTTGTAATAGATCGGCAATAAAACATAAGCAATCGTGAAGTATCCAATTAAGTAGCCAATCGTAATTTGCAAATAGTGAAATCCGTCTTTGCCAACGGCTCCAGGAACGCTTACAAAAGTCACACCACTTAAAGAGGTTCCAATCATTCCAAAAGCAACCAGCATCCAATTGCTATTTTTATTACCTATAAAAAAGGACATATTATTACTATTTTTCCCTGTCACTTTTGCAACGGCAAGTAGGACCAAAAAATAGAGTACTACAAATAGGAATAATAAGGGAGCGCTCATCGTTTATTAAATTAGTTCAAGCAAAGTAAAGACAATCTTTTAATTTTAACTAAATTCGATATTATTAAGCACAAAAAGGATTTTATGACCATGAATGCCATTACACTGTTTTGCGGTTCAAAATCGGGTAAAAATCCCGCTTTTGAACGAATGGCTATGGATTTAGGAAATTGGTTAGCGGAAGAAAATATCACACTTGTTTATGGAGGTGGAAATAAAGGATTAATGGGTGCCACAGCCAATGCATGTTTGGCAAAAGGTGGGAAAGTGTTAGGTATTATACCCAAGGTTTTATTAGAGTGGGAGGCCGAACACAGAGGATTAACGGAATTGATTGTTACCGAAAATATGCATGCTCGAAAAATGTTGTTGTATGAAAAAGGGGATGCCGCAATTGTACTGCCAGGTGGCTTGGGAACATTTGATGAACTTTTTGAAATGCTTGTTTGGAACAACTTAAGTATCCACGATAAAAAAATAGTACTATATAATTATCAAGGATTTTACGATCCGTTGGTTGCCATGATTCAAAAAATGGAGGAAGAAGATTTTTTATACGAACGAAGTAGGTATCGTTTGCATATTTGTGCAACGCTTGATGAAATTAAGGCTGTTTTTTCTTAGGCCCGAATCTTAATGGGAATCCAATACCTGCTCTAAATACTGGTTCTTTTCTGTTGTAACCACTATTGTATTGAGATTGTGGGTTGTTTAATAAATCAATCATCACCGAAAAATAACTAATCCCAAATTCACTGCGTTTTCCATAACCAACGCCTGCCAATATACTTTCAGCACCAAAATTAGTTGATCCAGCTTGTCCTGATTTGGTGTCCTTTTGCTTGATCCATGCATAATTATATTCAGGTTGTACTTGGATAAAAAAACTTTCTATCGGCCAAATACGCGTAAATGCGCCAATGCCTAATCTAAAGTTGCGACTTCGAATATCACTAAACTCAGAAGGATTGTATAGCTCATAATATATATTCATCGCCAAACCGCCATCTAAATAAGGCGTAAAGCTTTTAATGATTTCAGGATTCAAACCCATCTGAAAGCTATGCGCTCCGCCACCCAATAGCAATCCTCCGCCCACGAAAACCGGTTTTTTATCTAATATTTTATTTGTAGTGATAGTGGTTTGCGATTGCGCAGTAATGCTGAATAAAATAAGAGTATTTAGGAAAATGTTTTTAAGATACATAGGGATGAGTTGCAGTGTTGTTATTTTTATCTTGATATTATTTAAGCATTGCTATATAATTACTTCGGTTTTGCGAATAGCCTATTGCGTTTACTTTTTATAATCAAAAATTTTACCGCTATTTAAAATATGATTAGGGTCAAATGTATTTTTAATACCGCGCATTAGTTCAAGCGACACTTCGTTAAACAACACCGGCATGTATGATTTTTGTATCAGCCCTATACCATGTTCGCCACTAATAGTACCGCCTAATTCCTTAACAAGTTCAAATAATTTTTTTAAGATGGTATTCATTTCATCACTACCATAACTCTTTTTAATCGTAGGGTGGTTTATTCTGATATGTAAATTGCCATCGCCCGCATGACCATAACACACTACTTTAAATCCGTTTTGTGCGCCTAATTCTTTCACCCCTTTTATTAATTTAGGTAGTTCTGCCCTAGGCACTACCGTATCTTCCTCAATGGTATAACCCGCCATCACCGCAGCTTCATTGGCTTTGCGACGTATTTTCCAAAGTTCATTTTTTTGTTGCGCATCATCTGCGAAAAATAATTCTCCTGCATCAAATTGGGAAAGTACTTCCGAAATGGCTTCCATTTCACTCATTAGTACATCCATATTATTTCCATCCACTTCAATAATTAAATGCGCCGCTAAATTTTCTGTTAGTGGGATGGCCGTGCTGTCCAAAATTTTTGAAGCGAGGGTAATGGCATCTATTTCCATTAATTCCATTGCACTTGGAGTAATGCCCGCTCGGAATATGGCACTCACCGCTTCACTTGCTTTTTCCAAACTATTAAAAGGAGCCAGCATTAATAAATCAAACTTGGGATGTGGGATTAATCTTAACACTATTTTGGTAACAATCCCTAAAGTGCCTTCGCTACCTACTATAAGTTGTGTGATATTATAACCAGTAGCATTTTTTAATACATTGGAACCGGTCCAAATTATTTTACCATTGGGAAGTACGACTTCTAAGTTTAATACATAATCTTTTACTACACCGTATTTAACTGCTTTAGGGCCGCCTGAATTTTCTGAGATATTACCACCAATAAAACAACTTCCTTTACTCGCAGGATCAGGCGGATAAAACAATCCTTTTTCTTTAACTGCATCTTGCAGCATTTCAGTAATCACACCTGGTTCAGTGGTTACTTGTAAATTTCTTTCGTCTATTTCTAAAATGCTATTGAACCTTTCCATGGAAATCACCAAACCGCCTAAATGCGGAAGGGCACCTCCGGTTAATCCTGTGCCTGCACCTCTTGGTGTGACTGGAATTAAATGTGCGTTACAAATTTTTAGTAATTGGGCAATTTCTGAAGCTTGCCTTGGCTTTACAATTACCTGTGGGGCGTAATGCAATTGTTCCGTTTCATCTTTGCCATACTTTTCAATACTGTCTGCATCGGTAAAAACATACCCTTCGCCAACAATTAATTTAAATTGTTCAAGTATTTGTGTTGTAATTGCGTTCATGACGATGGAGTTAAAATAAGCCGTACAACATGCCGTCTACCTTGCTTATTATTTCGCCTAAATCTTCTTCGTTTTCGCCGAATTTATTTTTATCACAATCAATAATTAATAATGGACCTTCTTTATAACCTTCAATCCATTTATTGTAATACTCATTCAATTTTTTTAAATAATCCAAACGAATATTTTCCTCGTATTCTCTTCCTCTTTTTTGAATTTGAGAAACTAGGGTAGGCACTGAAGCTTTTAAATAAATTAATAAGTCAGGAGGTTGTACCATTGTTTTAATCGTGCTAAAAAATCCGTAGTAATTATCAAAGTCACGCTTACTCATTAAGCCCATCTCATGCAAATTGGGTGCAAAAATATTTGCATCCTCGTATATCGTTCTATCTTGAATAATAGTTTCTGTCCCTCTTTGTATATCTAAAATTTGATTCAAACGACCATGCAAAAAATAAATTTGTAAATTAAAACTCCAACGTGGCATGTCATCGTAAAAATCAGTTAAGTAGGGATTATGGTCCACATCCTCAAATTGAGGTATCCAACGATAATGCTTACTTAACATTTCAGTTAAAGTAGTTTTACCAGCGCCGATATTACCGGCTACTGCAACGTGTTTTGGTTTTTTAGCTTTTGCCATGATAGTGAAAATACTAAATAGTTGATGTACTATTTATTTTTTTTAATTTTTTATAGGTAATCCATCCCGATTGTTTTTCGAACCATAGTAAGGGTCGTTGAGGCGCTTGCTCTGGCCTTGTCTGCTCCTTGTTGTATGATCTTCAATAAATGGGCTTTGTTGTTTTGTAAATCAGCGGCTTGTGAACGAATTGGGTTAATAAAATTAACCATATCTTCGGCCAATTGCTTTTTCATATCACCATATCTTATAATGCAATTTCCCTCAGAGCTATTATTAAAATCGTCCTCGAATTTTTTAACCGTATCTGCCGAACTCACTAAGCCCATCAAGGTAAATAAGTTTTGAATGTAATCGGGTTTGGCTGCATTGGGGGTTAAAGGGCCTTGATCTGTTTTGGCTTTCATTACTTTTTTACGAATCAAATCATCCGTGTCCGCTAAAAATAAAGTGGTCATTTGATTTTCACTTTTGCTCATTTTGCCTTCGCCATCCAATCCTAATATTTTAACCAATTCACTATTATAATTAAATGCATAAGGTAAAGGAAAAGTTTCACCATATCTGTGATTAAAACGCTCTGCAAAATTGCGCGCCATTTCCAAATTTTGTTCTTGGTCTTTTCCTACAGGAACTTTTACAGCACGATGAATTAAAATATCTGCTGCTTGTAAAACTGGGTAAGTCAATAAGCCAGCATTCACATTATCTGGTTGCATTCTTACTTTATCTTTAAATGTGGTGGTCTTTTCTAATTCGCCTTTATAAGCCAACATATTTAAATACAAATACAATTCAGCAATTTCTGGAACATCACTTTGAACATATAGGGATACTTTATCAGGATCCAAGCCACAAGCAATATTTTCAGCCACAACACGTAATACACTTTCTTGCAAAGTTTTGGTATCTGGATGGGTGGTTAAACTATGCCAGTTGGCAACAAAAAAGAAACAATTATAATCATCTTGCATACGCACATAATTGCGCATAGCACCAAAATAGTTGCCCAAATGCAAGAACCCGGTGGGTCTAATTCCACTCAATACAATTTCCTTTTCCATAGCTGTGCGAAGATAATGAAATGGGAACCCATTTTTTGCCATCTTTTTGGGATATTTGTACAGAATCTAAAAAAAATAGTTTGAGCCAAGCTTCGCTTTTATCCAGTCCGATTGAATACCTGAAGGGAGTAGGCCCTTTGCGGGCTGATATGCTTAAAAAGGAGCTTGAAATATACACTTTTGGCGATCTTTTACAGCACTTTCCATATCGTCATATTGACAAAACCCAGCTAAATACCATCGCATCTATCCAACCCGATCAGGAGTTTATCCAGGTAAAGGGGGTGTTGCAGGGGATTGAAATGATTGGAGAACGCAGAGCAAAGCGCATGGTGGCTCAACTAAAAGACGCGACAGGGCAGTTGGAACTTACTTGGTTTCAGGGAATTAATTGGGTCCAGAAAAATTTAGTGGAGGGGCAAGTATATTTGGTATACGGCAGGGTGAGTTTTTTTAATGGTCGTGCACAAATAGTGCATCCCGAAATTGAGCCCTTTGTTGCAGCTACCCAAGGACAAAAGGCATTGCTTGAACCCATTTATTCATCCACCGAAAAATTAAAATCGAGGGGATTAAATGGAAAGCAGATAGGAAAACTGACCCAAACCTTATTTCAACAAATAAGTAATAATGACTTGCCTGAAAATTTACCAAGTCATTTGCTCATCAATCGAATGTCAAGATGGGAAGCCTTCAGACAGGTGCATTTCCCAACATCTCCTGAGATGTATAAAAAAGCATTAGACCGATTAATCTTTGAAGAATTATTTATAGCGCAGCTAAGAATTAATTTGATAAAAATTCAAAGACATAAAAATAGCAAAGGACATTTGTTTGAAAAAGTAGGCGATTATTTTAATGACTTTTATAATAAATATTTACCTTTTGAATTAACCGGTGCACAAAAAAGAGTCATTAAAGAAATCAGGTTAGATACTGCCAAGGGCAAGCAAATGAATCGTTTATTGCAAGGGGATGTGGGTAGTGGAAAAACAATGATCGCTTTATTAAGTATGTTAATAGCCGCGGATAATGGATTTCAAAGTTGTATCATGGCGCCCACGGAAATTTTAGCCCAGCAACACTATGCGAGCTTGGGGGAATTATTAAAATCAATGCCACTTGAAATTGCTTTATTAACGGGTAGTACAAAAATTGCCGAAAGACGCCGCATTTTAAAAGGATTGGCCGAAGACACCATTCATTTTGTGGTAGGCACACATGCCATTATTGAAGAAGCGGTACAATTTAAAAATTTAGGATTGGCTGTGATTGATGAGCAGCATAGGTTTGGGGTGGCACAACGCGCGCAGTTGTGGAAAAAATCAACGGTCCCACCACATGTATTAGTAATGACTGCGACACCCATTCCGCGAACATTGGCCATGACCGCTTATGGTGATTTGGATTATAGTGTCATGGATGAATTACCGCCAGGAAGGCAGGTAATTAAAACAGTACACCGTTATGAAACTACCAGAGCAAATGTGATGGATTTTGTAAAAACTGAAATTGAAAAAGGAAGACAAGCCTATTATGTATATCCTTTAATTGAAGAAAGTGAAAAATTAAGTTTTGAGGATTTAATGCAAGGGTATGAGCAAGTGAAAAGTCATTTTCCTGAGCCCAAGTATAAAATTAGCATGGTACATGGAAGGCAAAAAAATATTGAAAAAGAAACAAACATGAAAAGGTTTGTTACGGGCGATACACAAATATTAGTGGGCACCACGGTTATTGAAGTGGGCGTGAATGTGCCTAATGCTTCTGTGATGGTCATTGAAAGTGCCGAAAAATTTGGACTATCACAATTACATCAATTGCGCGGCAGGGTGGGCAGAGGAACGGAGCAGAGTTACTGTATTTTATTAAGTAGTGTAAAAGCAAGTAGGCTCGCAAAAGACCGTTTAAAAATTATGTGTACCACCAATGATGGCTTTGTGATTGCGGAAAAGGACTTGGAATTAAGGGGTCCGGGCGATATTGATGGTACAAGACAAAGTGGGGCATTAAATTTTAAATTGGCCAACATTATCAATGATCGCGCTAATCTTGAATTAGCTAAGGAAGCAGCAGTGGCTATCTGCGAAAAGGATCCTACGCTCAATTTACCAGAACATCAGCAAACAAAATTGTTTTTACAGACACAAAAAAATAAAATTGGTTGGGGTAAGATCGCTTAAGGAGCTGATTTTTTAATTAACTTGCTGACTGCATCTTTACTCATTCATTATTCAATTATTATACCATGAAATATGCACCTTTAGATTCAAAAATATTTATACAGAACAGAAAGCGTTTTGTATCAAAAATGCAAAAAAATAGCATTGCCATTTTTGTAAGTAATGACGAGTTTCCTTACAATGCAGATGCGCTTCATAACTTCAAACAAAACACTGAAATGTTTTGGTTGTCAGGAATTGAGCAAGAGGGCTCCATGGTAATTTTATTCCCAGATAATCCAGATCCAAAATATAGAGAAGTGTTGGTGTTGGTTCGACCACAAGAACTCAAAGAAATTTGGGATGGTAAAAGATTAAGGGCACATGAAGCTACAAAAATTTCAGGAATGACCACCATTGTTTGGGTGGACTCATTGGATGGTTTGTTACAGCCTTGGATACATTTAGCAGATGCAATTTATTTGGACTCCAATGAAAATGATCGCAAGAATAATTTAATACGTACCAATGAATATCGCTTCATTGATGAGATGCAAGCAAGATATCCTTTGCATCAATATTTACGTGCTGCCAAATTAATGAAGGAATTGCGCAGTGTAAAAACCAAAGAAGAAATAGTGGTGATTCAAAAAGCGATAGATATTACAGACGTTGCTTTTAGACGCTTGTTACAATTCATACAACCAGGGGTTAATGAATGTGAAATTGAAGCTGAAATTTATCATTCATTTTTAAGCCAACGCGCCACAGGGGTGGCTTATCATAGTATCATTGCCAGTGGTGACAATGCCCGCACTTTGCATTATAATAGTAACAATAATATATGTAAAGAGGGGGAATTAGTTTTAATGGATTTTGGCGCAGAGTATGGCGGATACTGCGCTGATTTAAGCAGAACTGTTCCGGTGAATGGTAAATTTACCAGACGCCAAAGACAAGTATACAATGCATGTTTGCATTTACATAATTATGCAAAATCAATTTTAAAGCCGGGCATTAGTATTTTAAAGTATACTGATAAAGTAGGGGAGGAAGCAACACAACAATTTTTAAAAATTGGTTTATTGAAAAAAACAGAAGTTAAAAATGAGGATCCTGAAAACAGAGCGTACCGAAAATATTTATACCATGGCATTTCACACCATTTAGGATTAGATGTACATGATTTAGGTACAAGAACTGCTCCAATTACTGCAGGTATGGTATTTACTATTGAGCCAGGTATTTATATTAAAGAAGAAGGCATGGGCGTAAGGATTGAAAATAATTTCTGGATTACAGCCAATGGTAATCAGGATTTAATGAAAAATATTCCAATTACTGTGGAGGAAATTGAATCATTAATGAAACGCAACAAAAAATAAAGCATGGCTTCATTAAAAAATCAAATTCCCAATTTCATCACACTCCTAAATTTATTTTTTGGATGTTGGGCAATTGTATATGTTTTTCAAGCAGGTGCAATGGCAACGATTGATGAAACAGGCGGAATGATTATTGAAATGCCAGAGCAATTATACATGGCGAGTTTGTTAATTGGAATTGCAGCGGTGATTGATTTTTTTGATGGTTTTGTTGCAAGGTTATTAAAAGTTTCTTCTGAGATGGGTAAGCAATTGGATTCTCTTGCGGATGTGGTGAGTTTTGGCGTAGCTCCTGCATGTATCGTATTTCAGTTTTTAAGAATGTCCATGGCAAATGATGTAAATGCGTTTAGCCATAATTCAATAGTATTAGCACCTGCTTTTTTAATACCCATGGCTGGGGCGTATCGTTTGGCTAGATTCAATTTGGATCAAACACAAACCACCTATTTTAAGGGAGTACCTATTCCAATGATTGGTATATTAACTGCTTCATTGCCTCTAATTTATTGGCAATCAGGCGCGGTAGCGCAATTGATGTTAATACCCGCATTTTGGTATGGATTTATCATCATAGTCAGCTATTTAATGGTGATGAAAACACCCATGTTGGCGCTAAAAGGGCTTGCTAATAAACGAAAATTAGTCATTCCATTACTCCTGGTTGCAATAGAAATAGTACTGACCGCATTTTTTTATAAATGGTTGGCGATTCCATTTGGCTTTATGGGGTATTGCTTAGTATCTTTGTTGTACAAAAAAACAATTATTCAATAATTCTATATGATATATCAAGTTCAAATTAAAGTGATGCCATTAAAGGATTTATTAGATCCTCAAGGAAAAGCAGTTTTAGGCGGTTTACATAATTTAGGTATGAATGGCGTAAGTGATGTAAGGGTTGGAAAACATATCACTTTACAAATTGAAGCAGGATCTGAAACTGATGCAAAAGCGATTGCTGAGGAGGCTAGTAAAAAATTATTGGCAAATGCGGTGATGGAATATTTCGAAATTGAAGTTATTCAATAGTTTTTTTGCTGAGCTTACTTTTTTAATTACTTAATTGTTTCCATGTTATATTTAGTTCCTACACCTATTGGAAATTTAAAGGATTTTACTTTTAGGGCAATTGAGGTTTTACAATCCGTTGATTTTATTTTATGTGAGGATACGCGTACCTCATCAAAATTATTACAGCATTACAAAATACATAAGCCTTTAACGCCGTATCATCAACACAATGAGCATAAGGTATTGGATCATTTGGTGCAACAGTTACAGGCGGGGAAAAATATTGCATTAATAACGGATGCTGGGACGCCCGGAATTTCTGATCCAGCCTTTTTATTAGTTCGCGCATGTAAGGCAGCAGGCGTGTCCATCACAAGTTTGCCAGGTGCCACTGCATTTGTACCAGCACTAGTGAATAGTGGCTTACCAGCTACGCGATTTATTTTTGAAGGGTTTATTCCACTAAAAAAAGGACGTAAAACATTGATGGAATCATTGGCCAACGAGGAGCGTACCATGATATTTTATGAAAGCCCAATGCGCCTTGTAAAAACCTTGGAATTGTTCGCAACTCATTTTGGTGCAGAGCGGAAAGCTTCTGTAAGTAGGGAGTTGACAAAAATATACGAGGAAAACATTACCGATACTTTAGGCAACTTGGTTAAATACTTTTCAGAAAAGCAAGTAAAAGGGGAGATCGTAATTGTGGTGGAAGGAAAAAATGATTAAATATTAACATGGCTAATTTAATTTTTATTGGGAGCATCTTTTTGGTTTTTGTAACCATCTATATGTTGCTATTCACTAAAAATGCAGCCAAGTCTTATTCGGATTATGTTTTGTCATTTTTATTACTTGTACATTGCTGGTCAGTTATTTTATTTTTGATTTTATATTCAGAGTACATTTTACTCTTTCCGCATGTCTTTAAAACAGGACTCCCACTAAATTTTTTAATTGCACCATTGTCCTATTTATATGTCAGGGGGGTGTTGTACAATGAGAAAAAATTTCAAACACGCGATTTGGTTCATGTGATTCCTTTTGTAATTGTGTTTATTAACTATATCCCTTTTTATTTACTTCCAGTGAATGAAAAACTAATAGTAATTCAAAACTCATTAAATTATTGGCCAGATACATTTAAATATCAGGCTGGTTTTTTACCTGAAAATTTTTCTATCTTATTTAGATTAATTTTAGCAATTATTTATTTGGTGCTTCAATGGAATTTAATTTTTTCTTACAAAAAGGTCCATGATGAAAGTTCCATACAAATTCAAATTAGCAATGTATTAAAATGGCTTAAATTATTTACCATTACATCGACAGTTATATTTTTTGGGATTATAGGCTTTATGTTGACTGTATTTTTTTTACCATCCTATTACAATGATGATTTATTAATGCAAATTCCAAGTTTGCTAGTTTCAGTTGGTTTTTTTGTCATGGCTGCTTATATATTGACACATCCGGAAATTTTATCAGGGTTGCCCTTTGTGAAGTATAAGGAAGTGCCATCAGGTGTAGTCAATGATAAAAATTATATGTTGCCTTATATTAATGAGGACTATAAAGATGAAATAGAAAAGATTGTACATTTCTTTGAAACGGAGAAGCCTTTTTTAAATAAGGAGCTAAATATCAACCAGGTTTCTGTTGCTTTGGATATTCCTTCTCGAGAATTGTCATTTATCATTAACAACCATTTTGGTCAGCGCTTTAACGACTTTTTAAATAAGCACCGAATCGAATATATTACTAAAAAAATTAATAAAGAATTTCTTTCTAATTTTACCATTGAAGCCATCGCAAGTGAAGCAGGATTCGCTTCCAAAAGTACTTTTAACCTCGCTTTTAAAAAGCATCATCAATGTACACCGTCCGAGTATTTTTCTAAATTTTAGCTTTTTACGACTGATTTTGTGCTCAAAGCATATGAATTTCTGAAGTTCATACAGTTTTTGATTACTATATAATGTAAGGAGGGCTGGTCTATGATATTTTTGAATGTTAACCCCTTATTTACAATATCATAATTTTCAATTGAATAATGCGCTCAGTCCTCTTAGACCGCCTAGTCCTTATTATTTCTTTAATCATTTTCACCGGGTTTTCAAATTTATACGCCCAATCTATCACTCCCTATACTCTAAATAATGGGGGAGGAACAGTGGCAAATATGGATTGGAGTACGGGAGAGTCGGTTTCGATAGCTAACTTTTCAACTCCCAACTACTTTTTAAATACGGGGGTGCTCCAACCGTTCACTACAGTTGTCACTGCCATTAATGAATACGGTCCCGCAGTATATGGTAATCAAATCACCATTGGGCCAAATCCCACCACTAACCTTGTTCATTTTAAAGGAAACTTTACGCAATCCGGTAAGTTATTAATCCAGGTCATCGATGCAAAATCATCGGCGATACTTACCCATGATGCTGGAACTATCATCAGTAGTTATGAAAAGGACATTTTCATGGACAGTTACCCTTCTGGGATATTTTATGTCAAAGTATTTTTTAAGCCTAAAAATGGTTTGGCGAAAACAGGTATTTATAAAATCATAAAATTATAATAGATCAATTCTAATTAAGCACCTATGCAAAAGCAATCTGAACTTTTTAAGTTATTACTATGTTTATTTTTTATAGTAATAATAAAAACAAATAGCCAAGCCCAAACAGGATTAAACTTTCAGGGAGTAGCGCGAAGCAGCAATAATGTGATCATTGCATCTCAACAAATTAGTTTGCGCTTAAGTATTTTACAAGGATCAGCAACGGGTAATGTGGAATATAGTGAAACAAGAAAAGTAACCACCAATGCGCAAGGATTATTTGCAGTAGTGATAGGTGACGCCGATGCAACAAGTACTATGGGTAGTTTTAATACGATTAATTGGAAAAATACTCCTAAGTTTTTAAAAATTGAAATGGATGCAAATGCTGGTAATAATTATAGCACCATTGGCACCACGCAGTTCCAATATGTAGCGTATGCGCAATTTGCTAGTAGTGTGGATGCGGAAAATATAGCAGGAATTGTTCCAGTGAACAAAGGTGGAACAGGTGTATCAACAATAGCAGCTTTAAAAACAGCATTATCATTAGATAAAATAAATAACACATCAGATGCGGATAAACCAATAAGTACAAAAACACAAACAGCACTTGATCTTAAATTAAACGCTGCTGATACAAGTAGGTATACCAAACAATCTTATACCGATGCAGCATTATTAACAAAGTTGAATTTGGCTGATACAGGTAAATACACCAAACAAGTTTATATCGATTCCTCACTGATCACAAAATTAAAGTTATCGGACACCGCAAGTATGTTAAGCAATCGCATAGGCAGGGATACGCTTAATTTATCCGCAAGAATAAACGCAAAAGCGAATACATCTGATGTAAATACAGCTATGGCGCTTAAAGCGAATGCATCGGATGTATCAACGAGCTTATTAAGCAAACTTAACAAAACAGACACGTCTTACTTATTGCAAAAAGCCGATACTGCAACTTTATCAAATAGGATTAATTTAAAAGCAAATACTTCAGATGTCAATACAAGTTTGGGACTTAAAGCAAATGCTTCGGATGTAACAACAAATTTATCAAGTAAAGTTGATAAAGTAACAGGCAAGGAATTATCTACCAACGATTACTCGAATGCAGATAAAGCAAAGCTAGCAGCTATTACAGGAACTAACACTGGTGACCAGGATTTAAGTAATTACGCTACAAACACTGCACTTGCTTTAAAAGCAAACACATCTGATGTAAATACAGCTATGGCGCTTAAAGCGAATGCTTCGGATGTGGCAACAAGTTTATTAAGTAAACTAAACAAAACAGATACTTCCTATTTATTGCAAAAAGTAGATACAGCAACTTTATCAAATAGGATTAATTTAAAAGCAAATGCTTCAGAGGTTGCAACAAGTTTATCAAGTAAAGTTGACAAAGTAGATGGTAAGGAACTATCTACCAATGATTATACTATTTTGGAAAAATCAAAATTAGCATCTATTACAGGAGTTAACACTGGTGATGAAACTGAAGCTTCTATTAAATCAAAACTAGGTATCGCCGGTTTTTTCTCAGGTGTGTATTCCGATTTATCTGATAAGCCAGATTTGAGTTTGAAAGAGAATTTGGGTAATAAAACAATTGATTTTATTACGAATGCGGAATCGGATATTAAATATCCAACAGTAAAAGCAGTTAAAGGATATGTTGATGCTGCAACTACAACTTTGTTAAATGGGGTAGTAAGTTTAACAACCGATCAAACTATTGAAGGTAAAAAAACCTTAAAAAATGATTTAATAATGGGTACCATGGGAGGTGGTGGAACAACTACACCCACAACCATCAACTTTGCCAATGGAAGTAAGATAGGAGATATCCAGAATATATTTAAGGGGAATCCCACTAATGATGGATCAATTGATTTGTATGCGCCAGATGTTGCAAAGTGGGTGCAGTTGAATTATGGTAATACTAATTATATTACATTAGATGGGAATGGGGCTTATTTTTACATAGGAGATCTTGAATGGAATTTTTTAAAAATGGGCACTACTGAATTGCCAGGAAACTTAAATTTTAAAAATGATAATGGTAATTCAGAAATAAATTCCGATAATGAATTAGATATTACTTCAAAAAATGATGTAAGATTGAGACATTGGTATGGCGACAGGTATACTCGATGGGGATTATTTGAAGATGAAGCAAGCTTATTAATAGAGAATGGTGTTGAATCTAAAGAATGGACGTACAATGTTGATGGTTCTTCTTGGTTTCCAGGGGATTTAAACTTTACAGACAATCATGCTATTAATTTTATAAGTGCCGGCACTTCTACACCAACATCCAATGCAAGTATTAATTCCGCTGGACCATTCTTAAAAATTCAAACTAGGCCTTTAACACCAGATGATGATACAGATGCTGAAAATGGAATAAGTTTAGAATATGAAAATTTAAACAATATCAAAATTAATAGTAGTGGAGTTCAATTATATACATGGAACACTAATAACGGTACCCCGTCATTTGTTGATGTAAGAGAATCTTCATTTAATTTTTTGTCAAATGATAATTCAAATAATCAAAACAGATGGTATTTTAACGGGGCAGATGCTAGTACCAATTTGCCAGGTAAATTAAATGTTTCTCAAAAGGCAGTTGATGATTTTGGGCTTACCATTACATCGCCACGTCCAGATAAACCATTAATACAAGATCCAGATAAACTAGGATCTTCCATTGGGTTTATTTCAGATGTTAATTCGGGAACAACATCTAACACCGCATTTATTCAATTAAATCCACAAGGGGATATGGTATTTAGGACTTTGCAACGTGGTATGTTGTTTCAAAATTACGGGAATGGAGATTTTGAATTTAAATTTAAAATTCCTGAAGATCTATCAGATCCAAATAATATAATTCCAGAATATACAAAAACCACAATTTCTATAAATAATGATAATGTACATATTGATGGGTCATTGACAATTGGGAACACTAATTATCCTAAATTAAGCGGATCTGCTGGTCAAGTTCTTACAATGGATAACGATGGTATGAATGCAATTTGGGTTACGCCTTCAAATACTGTTTCTAGTACTTCAAATATTACTTCAATAAATGGAGTTTTAACTGGAACCCAAAGTTTAACAACTGGCAATAATGGGGCAGATTTCTCAATTGTTAGCGATGGAAATACGGGTGTTCATACCTTTAATTTGCCTGATGCAAGTACAATAAATAGGGGCTTATTGACTAGTTCTGATTATTCAAGATTTGATAATAAACAAAATGCGCTAACAAATCCACTAACTGGAAGTGGTTTAAATGTTAGCGGTGAAATTCCTTTTTTTAATGGCACAAATTCTACAACTTCTGATCCCAATTTATTTTGGGATGCAACCAATAAAAGATTAGGCATTAATACTCAATCACCAGGTTATCCAATTGAAATTAATACTGGTGCTGCTAATTATGGTCTGATGATAAGTTCTGAAAGTACAAATTCATGGGGTTCTGGAATTGGCTTTAAATCAAGTACAGATGCAGTAACAAAAACCGGACTTTTTCAATTAGATAATGATGGAGCAATGGTATTTAGAACACTTCAAGATAATATGTATTTTGATAACGCAGGAACAGGGTCTATGATATTTAGAATGGGAAATCCAACCTCAAATGTTGGAATGTCTTTAAATAATAGCGGTAATTTAGAAGTTAGTGGTACTTTAAAAACAGGGGGTGTACTTTATCCAAAAGTTGTAGGAAATAATGGTGATGTATTGACTTTTGATAGTCAAACAAATAAAGCAATATGGCAAGCGCCTGTAATTACAAATTCCACAGTAAATGTAGAGGCTAGTACTTTATCTGGTACAACTTTAAATAGTACAATCATAAACTCTAGTTTAAAAAGTGTAGGTATTTTAGATAATGCTACAGTTAACGGTAAATTAATAGTAGGTTCAACCTCTGAAACGAGTAGTTCAGCAATTTTTGAAGCAAGTTCAACTACGCAAGGTTTTTTACCTCCAAGAATGAGCTTTTATCAAAGAACACAAATCGCATCACCAGTTGCAGGATTGACTATATGGTGTAATAATTGTGGATTATATGGAGAAATGCAAGTGTTTAATGGCGGTGCATGGACAAATATGATAGGTGGTTCAGCAACATCTCCCATTACTTTAGCCATAGGTGATAGTTACCAAGGTGGTAAAGTTGCTTATATTTTACAATCAGGTGATCTAGGTTATGATGCAAATACACAGCATGGAATAATTGCTGCTACTTCGGATCAAAGTTCTCGAATAATGTGGTATAATGGTATTTCATCAAATACTGGTGCAACAGCAACAGAAATAGGCGCTGGATTAGCTAATACTAAGTTAATCATTTCAAGTCAAGGGGCGATTATAACTGACTATGCTTCAGGTGTGGCTAGATCTTACAATGGAGGAGGGTATAATGATTGGTATTTACCAAGTATAGAAGAATTGAAAAAATTATATCAAAATAGACTAGCTATTGGTGGCTTTTCGGACATTGCTTATTGGAGCTCATCTGAGATTGACGAAAGTAGAGCCGTTCTTTGTGATTTTTGGAATGGTAGTGCATACAACTTTGGAAAGTTTGCAACGGCTCTTGTTCGTGCTGTTAGGTCTTTTTAGGCAATTGACAAATTTGATTAAGGCTTTTTATATATCTGTATGTATGAGTAATAAAATTGATTAAATTAGCTTCTTAATTTAATCCTATGTACAAGAATTTAGCCTTTATTTTTATTGCCATTATTGCTTTTGTAAGCGGAGTATCTGCCCAAGCCGATCGTTGGCAACAACGCATTGATTATAAAATTAATGCAAAATTAGATGTAGCTAACAATATAGTTAAAGGAACAGAAGATATTGTTTATACCAACAATTCAACCGATACTTTACGTAAAGTGTATTTTCATTTATATTGGAATGCATTTCAACCTAATTCATCCATGGATGTGCGTAGTAGAGAATTGGGGAAAAATACTATGACCAGTAGAAGAGGAGATGTGATCAAAGATTGGGATGCGCGCGTTACGGATCGTATACAAAAATTAACACCTGCTGAAATTGGTTACCAAAGAGTCAGCCAAATTTTAATTGCAGGTAAGGCGCAAAAATTAATTGAACACGAAACTATTTTGGAAGTACAATTAACTAATCCAATTGCACCAAAAACTTCTGCAAAATTATCATTGGTATTTGAAGCGCAAGTGCCAAAGCAAATCAGAAGATCAGGAAGAGACAATGCCGAAGGCGTTCGTTTTTCCATGAGTCAGTGGTATCCCAAAATGGTGGAGTATGATTATCAAGGATGGAGTACCAATGCATACATAGCGCGTGAGTTTTATGGGGTGTGGGGTAATTTTGATGTAAGCTTGCAATTAGATAAAAACTATATGGTTGCTGCAACAGGGGTTTTACAAAATCCAAATGCAGTAGCAAATACGCAAGGTTTAAAAACATGGAATTTTAAAGGAAATAATATTCATGATTTTGTTTGGGCTGCTGATGATCATTTTAAACATTTATCTAAGGAGGTTCGTAAGGGTTTAACGATACATGTATATTATAAAGAGAAAGATGCTAAATCAGATAGTGCATGGGCCAATGTTTTATATGCAGCTGAAAAAGCGTTGCCATTTATCGAAAAAAACTTTGGTGCTTATCCTTACCCACAATATTCATTTATTCAAGGAGGAGATGGTGGTATGGAATACGCAATGGCCACATTAATCAAAGGTCCAAGTTTAGGTACTGTTTTTCATGAGTGGATGCATAACTGGTATCAACAAGTTTTAGGAAGTAATGAAAGTTTGTTTGCATGGATGGACGAAGGCTTTGCAACTTTTGCGGAAAGTAAAGTATCAAGATGGTATGATGCAAATGCTGCACCGCAATCTCCTTTTATAAGTGAGCGTGCAAAGGCACAGGTATTTGCGAGTGTGGAAAAAGCGAAATTAGATTTGCCTTTAATACAAGCTGGAAGTTATGCGGGCTATATGGCTTTAGCTAAGAGTGGATTGGAAGAGCCCGCAAGTACACATGCGGATCATTTTAATACCAACTATGCATATAGTAATGCAGCCTATTCAAAAGGAGCAACCTTATTAGGGGTATTAGGCTATGTTATTGGAGATTCAGTGCGTGATGCTGTTTTATTAAATTATTATAACACTTGGAAATTTAAACACCCTAATGCGAATGATTTTTTCCGCGTAGCTGAAAAAACAAGTGGCATACAATTGCAATGGTTAAAAGAATATTGGGTGAATTCAACCAAAACAATTGATTATGGTTTGAATGATATTCAAGCAGGAAATAATACAGCGATCATTAGCATTCAGCGACTAGGTAAACTTCCAATGCCTATTGAAGTTTTAATCACTTATAAAGATGGTACAACTGAATTACATTATATGCCACTTGATTTAATGTTAGGTGCGAAAGGGGCAGAAAGTTCAGTTAATCGCATCGTGCATAAGAGTTGGCAATGGGTTGCGCCAACCTTTACTTTTGAAACAAGCAAGCCTTTATCTGCTTTAAAATCAATTGAAATTGATCCAAGCTATCGTATGCCGGATTTAAATAGAAGTAATAATAAATTGGAAATACCTAACTAATAAAATAATTAAGGCTTCTTAACTTGAATGATAAATTTCTCCTGAAAATATTCTTCTGGGAAAATATCATAGATAGACATCATTTTAGGACGCACACCACTTTCAAAAATTTCTTGGTGTAAGTCGCCACCTTTAAGGCAAATCAATCCATTGGGTTGGTTTGCTTTTTTGATTAGTAATGGCCCAGCCCATCTCCATAAATCTTTCAAAGGCGCAACGGCGCGACTAATGGCGTAATCATACTTTTTATTTTTAATTTCCTCCGCTCGGGTATGCTTCGTTGTAATATTTTTTATTCCTGCCATCTCACAAACGGCATCCACCACTTTTAGTTTTTTAGCAATACTATCCACTGCTAAAAACTGTACATCCGGAAAAAAAATAGCCAAAGGAACACATGGGAATCCACCACCGCAGCCAATATCAATTACCTGTGTGCCTTTTTCCCACTCCGCAATAGCAGCTATGGAAAGGCTGTGTAAAACATGGTGTAAATATAATTGGTCAATATCCTTTCGGGATACAACATTGATTTTTGCATTCCAATCCTTGTATGCTTCTTCCAAGGTCGCAAACTGTTGCAGTTGATGCGGTGTGAAGTCGGCAAAATATTTGGTGATTAGTTCCAATTTTTCTGTGGGGCTTTCCATACGCTAGGCAAGGTAAATAAATAATAGAACATAGACCAAAAATCAAATAAAATAAACCAAGGCCAAAGGTCCAATTCATTTAACTTTTTCATTGTGCCTCTTAAAATACTTCCTTGTACCATCAAGCGAAGTGCCCATAAGCTAATCAATAAAATATATTGTTGGGTAAGTATGAGTGCTGCAATAAAAATAGGGTACACTAAAAATTGACTAAATGCAAATAAACCAAGTAATGCCGCGTGGGATGTTTTATAATACTTACTCGTAGTATAATGACGATACTTTTGATTCATCCAATCGTGAAAAGTAGTTTTGGGCTCACTAATCGTGTGTGCATCGTGATCAATCACAATGGCAGTATTTTTTTTATTGGCCACCTGATTAATAAATAAGTCGTCATCCCCGCTGGGCATTTGATTGATGGAGGAGAAGCCTTTATTGCGTAAAAATACTTCTTTCTTATAAGATAAGTTGCGTCCTACACCCATATAAGGCATGCCTGCAAGGGCATAGGAAAAATATTGTAATGCTGTTTGAAAAGTCTCAAAGCGAATTAATTTATTTAAGATGCCTGGTTTTTTTCGATAAGCGCCATACCCTAAAACTATTTCAATATCATCGTCGTATCCGTCTTGCATTAATTGCATCCAGTGTTCACTCGCAGGAACACAATCAGCATCTGTTAATAATAAGGTTTCATTTTTCGCAGATTTAATTCCTATAGATAAAGGAAATTTTTTACCATTAATCATTTTAGCTTCCTGAGAAAGTAAAACGGGGTTTAAATTTTTAAATGATTTTTTAAATTCTTCAATCAAATATTTTGTTTCATCTTCTGAATTATCATTCACTAAAACCACCTCGTGTGTCGTACTGTATTTTTGTACCAATACTCCAGGTAAATTATTCGCCAAATTATGAGCTTCGTCGCGCGCGCATATCACTACTGAAATAGGGTGTTCTACATTTACTTGCTTCGTCTTTTTCTTATAAAAAGCGAGTCTGAGGAAAAAAAACAAATAATAAAATAACTGAATGGCTATAATAAATATAAAAGCGCCTATCAATAAATTAGATAGTAATGGGTTGGTTAGCATGCTACAAAAGTAAAGCATGACGGGACAGCTAATACACTTGAATATTGAATGTGGAAAACATCCTTTTTGACCTTACCTTTGTCCCATGGCGGCATTAACATTTGAATTACAAACACAAAGTAAAACAGGTTCGGCTAGGGCAGGTAAAATCACCACCGATCATGGGGTAATTGAAACACCTATATTCATGCCAGTGGGAACCATTGGTTCGGTAAAGGCAGTGACACAACAGCAATTGAAAAAGGACATCAATGCCCAAATTATATTGGGTAATACATATCACTTATACCTAAGACCTGGGTTGGAAGTACTTGAGGCTGCTGGTGGCTTGCATCAGTTTATGGGTTGGGATCGTCCCATATTAACCGATAGTGGCGGGTATCAGGTTTTCTCTTTAGCGAACAACCGTAAGATTAAGCCAGAGGGCGTAATATTTCAATCGCATATTGATGGTAGCAAACATTTGTTTAGCCCCGAAAAAGTGATGGATATTCAAAGGAGTATTGGTGGGGATATTATTATGGCCTTTGATGAATGTCCCCCATACCCAAGTGAATATGACTATGTTAAAAAGAGTATGGATTTAACGCATGTTTGGTTGGATAAATGTGTGCATCAATTTGATAACACACCTGACAAATATGGTTATACGCAAAACTTATTTCCCATTGTACAAGGAGGGATTTATGAAGATTTAAGAAAAGCATCCTGTGAATATATTAGTTCAAAAAATGCAGTGGGTAATGCCATTGGTGGATTAAGTGTGGGCGAGCCCGAACAACAATTATATGATTTTACAGCATTGTGTTGTGAAAATTTACCGGTGCAAAAACCAAGGTATTTAATGGGTGTGGGAACGCCTTGGAATATTTTAGAAGCCATTGATTTGGGTGTGGATATGTTTGATTGTGTTATGCCAACACGCAATGGCCGTAATGGAATGGTATTTACATCGCAAGGGGTGATCAATATTAAGAATTTGAAATGGGCGAAAGATTTCTCCCCCTTAGATCCAGGACTTCCCAATGAATTAAGTCAATATTATACCAAGGCATATTGCAGACATTTATTTATGGCAGATGAAATATTAGGTTTGCAATTGGCAAGTATTCAGAATCTATCTTTTTATCTTTGGTTAGTAGGAGAGGCGCGAAAGCATATACAATTAGGAGATTACTCCAGTTGGAAAACAAGTATGGTAGCACAAATTAGTCAACGCTTATAACCAAACATTAATTGAAAAAATTAGATTGGTACATATTAAAAAAGTTTTTAGCGGTGTTTTTCTTCGCCATATTTTTATTTGCAGTCATTGCTGTGGTGATTGATGCAAGTGAAAAAACAGATGATTTTGTAAAATCTGGATTATCCGCAGGCGAAGTGATTACCCATTATTATTATGGGTTCATTCCACATATCATCGCTTTATTATTCCCCCTATTTGTATTCATCGCTGTTATTTTTTTTACTTCAAAAATGGCGGGACAGACAGAAATTGTGGCCATCATTGCAAGTGGCGTTTCCTATAATCGTTGGTTAAGGCCCTATGTTTTGGGTGGTGCTTTATTGGGATTATTTTTATGGGTATCCAACCAATGGATTATTCCAAAAGCGGAAAAAATCAGGGGTGGATTTGAAGCTACTTATATTGATGCGCGTTCAAGTTATAATGCGTTATTACAAAGTTCGACAGATATTTATTTTAAAGTAGACTCTGTAACCTTTGCGGGTATTTATGGTTATGACACTGCAACCAATAGAGGTAGTAATTATTTTTCCTATCAAGTAAAAAATGGAAAAGTTATTTCTAATATTAGAGCAGAAATGATTTTATATGATACCGCAAATAAAGATTGGCTTTTGAATGAAGTGATTGAAAGAAAAGTTTTTGATAATAGGGAAGCGGTTTCTTACACACAGAGTATGCATAAAAAGCTTGCATTTAAACCTGTGGATTTGGAAAAAGATAGGTATACTAAAGACAAACTCACCACACCGCAACTTATCCAACAAATCAAGTTAGAAGAAATGAGGGGATCGGAGGGATTGAATGAATTAAAAATTGAAAGGTATCGTCGCGATGCAACGCCTGTTACCGTATTGTTACTTACATTAATTGGGGCGATTATTGCAGGACGTAAAATTAGGGGGGGTAGTGGCTCGCATTTGGCCATGGGCTTTACTATCGCAGCCTTATTTATTATCACAGATCGGTTCTCCACTATCTTTTCTACCAAAGGGAATTTGCCACCTATGTTAGCTGCCTGGATACCCAATATGCTTTTTATTTGGGTGGTCTATTATTTGTACAAAAAAGCACCAAAATAAGCCGGTTTTTTAGTTAACTTTGTGTCCAAATTTAAAAGGTACAATTATAATATTTGGTATATGGAAGACATTAAAGATAGGTTTGAGAAAAAGGCAACTGCTGCAGGCATAGAAATCAAAGAATTATTAAAACAACACGGCGATAAAAAAATCGGCGAAATAACTTTAGCACAGGTTTACCAAGGTATGCGTGGTATGACTGGTTTAGTAACTGAAACTAGTTTATTAGATGCGCAAGAAGGGATACGTTTCAGGGGTTTTTCAATTCCAGAATTACAAGCAAAATTACCAAAAGCGCCCAAAGGGGACGAGCCATTACCAGAGGGGTTATTTTATTTAATGATGATTGGTGAAATTCCAAATGATACAGATGTAAAGGAAATCACCAACAATTGGCAACGTCGTAGCCATGTGCCTTCACATGTGTTTGACGTGATTGATGCATTACCATTATCAACACATCCAATGACCATGTTTGTGGCAGGTGTGATGGCGTTACAAACTGAAAGTAAATTTTCACAGGAGTACGCGAAGGGCATGAATAAAAAAGATTATTGGCAATATACCTATGATGACTCCATGGATTTAATTGCGCGTTTACCAAGAGTAGCAGCATATATCTACAGAAGAAAATATAAGAACAACGAACATATTCACCCGAATGGATTATTGGATTGGGCGGGTAACCTAGCTTATATGATGGGGTTTGAAGATGAGAGTACAAAAGAATTAATGCGTTTGTACATGACGATTCACGCGGATCATGAAGGCGGAAACGTTTCAGCGCATACCACACACTTAGTAGGTTCTGCATTAAGCGATCCTTATTTAAGTTATGCTGCCGGTATGAATGGATTAGCGGGTCCTTTACATGGATTGGCAAATCAAGAAGTTATCAAATGGATTTTTGAAATGCAAGAAAGCATCGGTACCGATGCGCCAACCACTGATCAAATTTCAGCATATGTGCAACAAACTTTAGCTGCAGGAAAAGTAGTTCCAGGATATGGACATGCAGTGCTAAGAAAAACAGATCCACGTTTTACTGCACAAATGGCATTTGGAAAAAAACATTTACCGGATGATAAATTAGTGAATACTGTTTGGAAAATTTACGAAACGGTGCCACCAATTTTAGAATCATTAGGAAAGGTGAAAAATCCTTGGCCGAATGTAGATGCACATAGTGGTGCTTTATTAGTTCATTATGGTATTGTTGAATATGAATTTTACACCGTATTGTTTGCGGTAAGTAGGGCATTGGGTGTATTAGCAAGTTTAACATGGGACAGAGCATTAGGTTTCCCATTAGAGCGACCAAAATCAATTACCACAGATTCGGTGAAGCTTTGGATAGAAGGTAAAGGGGAGCTTTAGTATTTAAGTTTTCTAGAAAACATAAGCGCTATATTAAAGGGGAATTAGCTCAGTTGGTAGAGCGCTTGCATGGCATGCAAGAGGTCAGCGGTTCGAACCCGCTATTCTCCACTTTTTATTTTCCTATTTGTTCAATGAGTGCAAACACACTCATGGTGCCCATGACCCCAACCACCAGCCAGCCTGCAATTTCAATCCACAAAGGATATTTGAATTGTTTGAGTATCGGTAATTTTCTTCCTGCGATTAACATGATGGATAAGGCAAATGGTAAAATAAATCCGTTCACTAAACCAGCTAATAATAATAACTCTTTAGGTTTGCCCGTAATCACAAAAATGGATGTGGAGATAATGATAAAACAACTAATCATTAATCTTTCATTTTGTAAATAACGCGCCCTTAAATTTTTAATAAACGAATAGGAAGTATAGGAAGCGCCAATCACGGAGGATATGGCAGCGCTCCATAAAACAACACCAAAAATAAATAAGCCCCATCTGCCGCCGGCTGTTTCAAAAATAGTAGCCGCTGGATTATTTTTATCTAAATGTATTCCTTGTGAAACAACACCCACTGCAGCTAAAAATAAAATGTAGCGCATGAAGGATGAAATGATAATTCCAGTGGTTGCACTCTTCGTTACAAATTTTATATGTTCACTTCCAGAAATTCCTGCATCTATTAAACGGTGTGCGCCCGAAAAAGTAATATATCCGCCAACCGTTCCACCCACAATAGTTACAATGGCAATGAGTGATATTTTTTCAGGAATAAAAGTATGATGCACTGCTTGTAAAATAGGGGGGTGTGCAGCGTAAACAATAAATAAAGTAAGTCCAATTTTTAGGATGCCTAAAATTTTGGTTAATTGGTCTAAAGTTTTTCCTATTTCATTGATCCAAAAAATCAGGATGGCAACAATACCACTAATAATAGCACCTTTTGCAAAAGAGATGCCTGTTAATATATTTAATGCCAAGCCGCAGCCTGCTATATTGCCAATATTAAAAGCAAATCCCCCCAATACCACGAGGAAGGAAAGAATATGGCCTAAACCTGGAAATAATTCATTGGCAATTTCCTGCGCGCGCATACCACTTAAAGTAATGGCACGCCATATATTTATTTGTGCACCAAAATCTAAAATAATTGAAATGACAATGACAAATCCAAAACTGGTAATTAATTGTTCAGTATAAAAAGAAGTTTGTGTTAAAAAGCCGGGGCCAATGGATGAATTGGCCATTAAAAATGCAGCGCCCAAACTCAGGCCTGTCATTGATTTTAAAACAGGATTGGAATTAGGGATATTTGATTTCAATATTATTTTGTTTTAATACTTCATGAAGTTTTGTAGCAATAGGAATTGCATTTAATCCATCTCCATGAATACAAATGGTATCTGCAATTATTGAAATATCTTCTTCGTGAATGGTGGAAACCTTTTTTTCAAATATAATTTTTATTGCTTGTGCACTTGCAATTTCAGGATCGTATATGAGAGCATTGTCCAAGTATCTTGGGGTGAGCTGCCCATTATTTTGATAAGTACGATCTGCAAATACTTCGTTGGCAAAAGGTTGTCCAAAGTTTTTTGCTTGTTGTATAGTATGGCTGCCACTTAATCCATACACGATTAAATCTGGGTTGATTGCTTGAATGGTTTGAATAAAAATTTTACTTAATCCTGCATCCTTTGCACAATCATTATATAAAGCGCCATGTAATTTAATATGGTGTAAAGAAAGACCCATGGGGATGGAAACTTTTTCAAATAAGTATAATTGATCGGAAATCAATTCTGCTAATTCAAGTAAGGAAACGAAATGGGATTGTCTACCAAAATTTATTCTGTCGTCATAACTAGGGTGCACCCCAATGGCAACATTATGTTCTAATGCCAAATCGATGGTACGCTTAATACTATCCTCATCACCTGCGTGAAAACCACATGCAATATTTGCACTACTAATAAATGGCATGAGCTCCCCTTCATTGTGAAACCCTTCACCCATATCGCAGTTAATATCAATATGCTTTTTTATATCGTGCAAGGAATCTGGCATTGTAACATTTAATATTAGCTAAAGCATTTTTGCATTTGTTTGTATTCCGATTGTGCTGTTTCAGCATTAGTGATGCTAAAACGGAATGGGGTATCGCTTTTGTGCTGTACTAATTTAGGTAAATCTACCAAAATTATTTGACCAATATTTGCATAGCCTCCAATGGTCTGGTGATTTGCCATTAATACAATCACTTCCCCATTGGGTAGTAACTGCATCGTGCCCCTGGTTACCGCACTTGATAAATAGCTTTTTTGTTCTATTAATTGCAGGGAAGGGCCCTTTAAAGTATAACCCATGCGATTGGAATTTAAACTTGTATTAAAGGGTTGCTTTAAAATATTTGAAATAGATTCATTTTTTAAATCATTCCATTGTGGCCCTGGAATGAATCTTATTTCATTTGAATTAAAAATATGTTTTTGAATTTCATTTATGTTGCATTGTTTATTTTCTTGTTCCTTAGTTTTGGTGCTATTTATTTTATTTTCTACATCCCTTTCGAATAAATTAAATTGATCATTGGTTTTTATGTGGGAAGAAAAATCGCTTTTGCTATTTAGCCATGCAATGCTATCTATATTTCCTTTGATGGCTAAGTAACTTGTTTTGCCCAACAGGGGTTGCATAAAATGTAGGGTATCGTTTTTGCTAACTTGAATTGGGGTATTCAACGCAATGCTTTTATCATTTAATACTGGAACAAAATTGGCACCTGAAATACAAATGGTATGAGCCTCATTAAAAATAAAACTGCTTGCTGGAAAATGTAATTCAAAAATGGGTGCCTCTTTTGGATTGCCAACAATTACATTTGCAAGCTGTGCTGATAAGTAATCCATATAGCCACAAGGCGGGATGCCAATATGCTGAAAGCCATACCTGCCCTTATCTTGAAGGGTATCCATGATGCCTTGTTTTATAATTTGGATGGACATTTATGAATAATAATTAAAGTTCGTTTTCATTTAATGAATCAAATTCAGCACGTGTGATGGGATAAAATTTTACAGCATCTCCCATATTGAATTTGGATAAAATAGCAGGATCCTTATCAAAAATTTTCAAGGGTGTTCGTCCTATTATTTGCCAGCCTCCTGGCGAATGCATCGGATAAATTCCTGTTTGCGCACCTGCAATACCTACACTGCCTGCACATACATTTTTTCTTGGTTGCGCATGTCTTGCTGTTTGTATTTTAGTATTCACATCACCCATATAAGCAAAGCCTGGCATAAAGCCCAGGCAATAAACTTGATAAACATTTTCGGTGTGAATTTTTATTATTTCAGTAATGGATAAATTTAATTTTGTTGACATGCTTATTAAGTCAATACCAAAATTTTCATCATAACAAACAGGGACTTCAATTATTTCATTTACCGCTGTAGATGTAATTATATTTTTTCTTTCGCTTGTAAATTTTTCAATTAAGTCATTTGCAAAATCTATGGGCGCATCCATTAGTTCAATATCGTAAATCAAAGTAAGGGTATGATAGGAGGGGATGATGTCTTTGATTTCCTTCAGCTGCTGTGAAAAAATGAAATCATTGAAACATTTTATTTCACTAATGATCGTTGCATCCATTTTTTGGGGTAGATAAAACTGAATGGCATGATCGCCTAAGGCCTGTACTTTCCAATTAATATTTGAAAAAATCTTAGTCATGATTTTAAAATAGTGAATCATTAAAAGTAGCTTTTTTACCTGGGGGCTTGGTTTAATTAAACAAGATTTTAACTTTCGAACATAAAAATTTACCTATTTATGCCAGAATTGTTGCTAGATATTGTATTCAAAAAATACACATATAATTAATAATCAAATACTTGCGTATTTTTTCCACAAATATTTATCACAGTATTGGGTAAAAAAAGGGGTTCTTTTTTTGTTAACGTAGTCATAAAGCCGTAATATTATAGTACGATTGAGACATATAAACAATTTTTTTAACCTTAAAAAGGGCGTTTAATTGATTTTTGAGATTACGATTATTTCAATATCACTTAAACTTCATTTTTAAACAGACCAAACATCATTCTTATGAAAAGTATGCTTTTAGTTTTTTGTAGTGTTCTGTGCATGTTCTCCGCAACATTCGCACAAACAAGACAAGTTACCGGTAAGGTAACAGGCTCTGACAATCAGGCCGTAGCATCTGCTACAATCAAGGTCAAGGGTAGCAAAGCTGCTGCTACAACAAATGCGGATGGAACATTTAGTTTGAAAGCACCAGCTGGTAGCTTTGTATTACAAGTCTCTTCATTGGGATTTGCAGCCAAAGAAGTTACTGTAGGCGCTTCTCAAGCAACAGTAAATGTTTCTCTAACAGCGCAATCAACTGACTTATCTGAAGTGGTTGTAACTGCGTTAGGTATTAAACGCGAAAAGAAGTCATTAACTTATGCATCTCAACAAGTTGCAGGTGATGAAATCAGACGAGCTGCTGGACCCAACTTTATGGAAGCATTAAGTGGTAAGGCTGCAGGTATCGATATTAAAGTAAGTGCATCTGGTGTGGGTGGATCTACTAAGGCAGTTTTAAGAGGTGCTAGATCACTTCTTGGAACGAGTGAAGCACTTTATGTAATTGACGGTGTACCCATGGTAAACAACAAGGGTGGACAACCAGGTTCTTATGGTGGAAACGATCGTGGAGATGGTCTTTCTGCAATTAACCCTGCTGATATTGAAACGATCAACGTATTAAGAGGTGCAAACGCTTCTATTCTTTACGGTAGCCAAGGTGCAAATGGTGTTATCTTGATCACTACTAAAAAAGGTAAAGCTGGAAAAACAGTTGTTGATTTCAATTCAAGTACCGTATTTGAACAAGTAACTGGTATTCCTGATTTACAATTTGATTATGGTACATTAGGAGGTGATTTGAACTGGTCAAAAGTGAAAGGAAATTATCAAAAAGATTATGTAAAAGATTTCTTTCAAACAGGTATGACTGCTACTAATTCAGTAAACGTGAGTGGTGGAAATAATCAAACAACTGCTTATTTCTCTTATTCTAACATTACTGCTAAAGGTACAATGCCTACTAATACTTATGACAAAAACACAATTACATTGAACCAATCTACAAAGTTGTTCAATGATAAAATAACTTTAAGTTCAAATGTCATTTTTGCAAATGAGAAATCATACAACCGTCCAGGTGCAGGTTATTACAATAACCCTTTAACTGGATTGTATACTTTTGCACGTGAAAGAGATTTTGCTGCTTACAAAAAAGATTACCAAATTTTTGATCCAGCAAGAAACTTATACAAACAAAACTGGTATTCAACTTATGAATTTCAAAATAACCCTTATTTCGAAATTAATAGAAACTCAAAATTGGCAACAAATAATCGTGTAATTGCAAATGTTAAATTATCTTATGACATTGCTAAGCACTTAAAATTTGAATCAAGAGGTAATATCGATTACAATGATGTTTTGTATGATAATAGATATGCTGCAGGTGGTAACTCAGTAAGTGTAAGCCCTAATGGCTCTTGGTCATACACAAAATATAAAGACCAGTCTTTATATGCGGATGGAATCTTCACTTATAACAATAATTTTGGAGACTTTAGTTTAACCGGATTATTGGGAGCTAGTTATACTAAAAATACATTCAATGATGGTATGAACGTTTCCAACGGAACCATTGCTTTGCAATATCCAAACTTCTTCTCTTTCTCTAACATGCCTTACAATGTAATCTTCAATTCAACTTTAAGTAGAACTTTAAAGCAAGGTGTATTCGCAAGTGCAAATATTGGTTGGAAAGAAAAGTTATTTTTAGATGTATCAGCTCGTAATGACTGGGCTTCTACTTTAGCGTTAACTGGAAACCAATCTTATTTATATCCTGCTTTTGGTTTGTCTGGTATTATCAGCCAAATGGTTGAATTACCTGAAGTAATTTCTTACTTAAAAGTGAGAGCTTCACATTCTGAAACTGGAAATGAAGTTCCTTTCAACGTGGTTAATCCATGGAATTCAATTGGTGGTGCTGGTGGCCCTACTGGTATCGGTGGTATCAACCGTAATAGCCAAGTTCCATTTACAAATTTGAAAGCTGAAATTATTAAGAGTGATGAGGTGGGTGCTGAAATTAGATTCTTTAAAGGCAGATTAGGATTTGATATGACTTACTATAATTCAGTAAGTACCAATCAATTCTTATCATTAGCTGCTCCTTCTGGATCTGGTTACTCAACTTACTATGTGAACGCTGGTAAAATTGTAAACAAAGGTTTTGAGGTTACCATCGATGCTGAGCCTGTTAGAACTAGTAAATTCTCTTGGAAAACAAATATTAACTTATCAAAAAATCAAAATGAAATTGTTGAGTTAATTGCTTCTAATCCAAACTACCAAGTTGGAGGTGATGATGAAGGATTTGCTTCTATCATTAAAGCAGGTGGTTCATTCAATGATTTATACATTTACAAATTCAACAGAAATGCTGGTGGTCAAATTATCTTAAGTGCTGCTGGAGTTCCAACAAAAGCTGCAACTCAAGTTAAAGTAGGTAATGTGAATCCTGATTTGATTGCAGGTTGGAACCACAACTTTACTTATGATGATTTCTTTGCTAGCATTCTTATCAATGGTAAGTTTGGTGGTGTTGCTTTCTCTAAAACTGAAGCCTTCCTTGATTCTTATGGTGCAAGCCAAAGAACTGCGGATGCAAGAGCAAATGCAACTATTCCAATTAATGCAGTTTCAAGCACAGGTACTGCTGTAACTTCAATCGATCCTGCATTATACTATTCAGCTATTGGAGATAGAAACAAAATCATGGAACCTTATGTATTTTCTAGAACAAACGTAAGATTAGGTCAATTAGCTTTAGGATACAATTTAAAAATCAAAAATGCTAGTTTACCAATCAAGAGTGCTGCATTTTCTTTAGTAGGAAGAAACTTATTCTTCTTCTTCAAGGAAGCGCCGTTTGATCCTGAACAATCAATGAGTACTGGTAATGGAATGCAATCTAATGATGTATTTAGCATGCCTTCTACTAGATCAGTTGGATTTAACATCAAGTTAACTTTCTAAAAAAATAAAATTATTTTATTATGAAAAAAATATTATTTGCGTCATTAATGTTGATTGCACTTGTGTCTTGTACTAAGGATTTTGAAAGTACAAACCAAAATCCCAATCAAATTTCTGATCAGCTATTAAAACAGGATTTCAACCTGGTAGGTTCGCCTTTTTCAGGTATGTTATTCAATTTATTTGGACATCAAGTTGAAGAGGATCTTTGTTATGATTCTTGGATGGGTTATATGAATACGCCAACTGACTTTGTGGGTAACGTAAACAATACAACCTATTATATTCGTTGGAACAGCTATTGGGGTCGTGTATACAATAGTGTAATGTCTCCATCCAAACAAGTTATCAGATTAGCTTCTGAAAACAATTTGCCTTTATTTGCTACATGGGCAAAATTAATTAGAGTACTCTCAGTTTCTAAATTAACTGCCATTCACGGACCAGTTATTTATTCAAACTATGGTGCTACAACTGCTCAAATCAACTATGATAAAGAGTCTGATTTGTATAACACTTTCTTTTTACAATTGGATTCTATTCAAGCAGATTTCGCTGCAAACAAAACTTATACTGGTTTTGCTAAGTTTGACCCTAGCTATAAAGGAAGTATTCCTCAATGGCAAAAAGTGGTTAACTCTTTGAGATTAAGATTGGCAATTCGTTTGTCAAAGGTGGCGCCAGCTTTAGCTAAAACACAAGGTGAAAAAGCAATGGCTGATCCTGCTGGATTAATTACTACAAATGCAGATAACTTCTTAGTTTCTTTAAATGGTAATATCATGCCAGTTGCACAAATTTGTTTCCAATGGGATGACACTCGTATGGGTGGCGTTATGGAATCATTTTTGGTGGGTTTAAAGGACAATCGTATTTCTAAATACTATTCTCCAGTAGCTGATGTTACATTAGCCGCAGATCATCCTAGTGTTCCTTACAAAGGAATTAGAAATGGTTCGTACAATGTTGCTAAAGCAGATAAAGTACCTTATTCAAAAGTTTCTAATGATTTTAACAGCGTACAATCAAGACGTGCATTTACAGCATCTGAAGTTGCCTTCTTAAAAGCAGAAGCTGCTTTAAGAGGTTGGACTGGCGCAGGTTCTGCTAAAACCAATTATGAGAATGGTGTTAAATTATCATTTGAAGATTGGGGCGCAGGCGGTGTTGATGCTTATTTAGCAGATGCTACAAGCAAACCAATTGATTATGTTGATCCAAAAGATGCTCGTAACAGCAATAAAGCTGCTTCAACTATTACTGTAGCTTGGAATGATGCTGATAATAATGAGTTAAAATTAGAAAAAATACTTACTCAAAAGTATATTAATACATTTACCAATACTTTAGAAGCTTGGGTTGATTTCAGAAGAACTGGTTATCCTAAGATTCCACCAGTAGCTAAAAATGACTCAAGCCCTGATTGGGGAGTTATTCCTGCTGGTCAGTTTATTAAGAGAATGCCATTCATCAATGGTGAAAGAACTGGTAACACCGCTGGTGTTGCTGACGCTGTAACTAAAATGGGTGGTCCAGATGATATTGCAACACGCTTATGGTTTGATACAGGTGTTGCTACAAACTTCTAATTAAGTTTGAAGTAATATATTAAAAGCCTCCTTCCAAGAAATTGGAAGGAGGCTTTTTCGTTTAGGGGTATGTAATATTTGGATAATTTATCCAGTTTCCATTTGCGAACAATGAATAAGTGTATTAACTTTAAGTATAATCATTATATATTTTAACATAGAAACATGAGTCGAAAATTTATTAAAATAACACGAAATAAAATATCCTATGTCAACAAATGCAAATACCTATGATGCCATTGTTATTGGATCTGGAATAAGTGGAGGCTGGGCCGCAAAAGAATTGTGTGAGAAAGGACTAAAAACCTTGGTGCTGGAACGTGGTCGCGATGTGGTTCATTTAAAAGATTATCCAACGGCAACAAAAAATCCTTGGGATTTTTCCCATCGAGGTAAAAAAACAAATGCATTAACTAAGGACAATCCTGTGGTAAGTAAGTGTTATGCGTATAATGAAACATCAGAACACTTTTTTGTTAAAGATGCGGAGCATCCCTATATACAAGAGAAGCCCTATGATTGGATCAGAGGGTATCAAGTAGGCGGTAAATCCTTATTATGGGCAAGGCAAACACAACGTTGGAGTAAATTTGATTTTGAAGGACCCGCACGCGATGGTTTTGGAAATTGGCCCATCAGTTATAATGAATTAGCACCTTGGTATACGCATGTGGAAATATTTGCAGGTATTAGTGGTAACTACGACAAGTTGGAAACATTACCAGATGGCTCTTTTTTGCCAGCTTGGGAAATGAACTGTGTTGAAAAAGATATGCAGGCCAGTATTAATAAAAAATTTACAGATCGTCACGTCATACAAGGACGTTGTGCGCATTTAACAGTGCCACAACCCATACATATTGAGCAGGGTAGGCAACAATGTCAAGCAAGGTCCTTATGTGAAAGAGGCTGTCCTTTTGGTGGTTATTTTAGTTCAAACGCATCTACGATTCCTTGGGCACAAAAAACGGGTAATTTAACATTGCAAGTGAATTCAGTAGTGCATTCAATTATTTATGATGAAGCAAGTCAAAAAGCATCAGGCGTAAGAGTGATTGATAGTGAAACAAAAAAAGTAACGGAGTATTATGCTAAAATTATTTTTTTAAACGCAGCGACACTCAATACCAATTTAATTTTATTGAATTCCACCTCAAAGCGATTTCCGAATGGTTTAGGGAATGACAATGGTTTGTTAGGAAAGTATGTAGCATTTCATAATTATCGTGGTGGTTTAGCTGCGAATATTGATGGCCCATTAGATAAATATTATTATGGTCGTCGTCCTACACAACCCATGATGCCTAATTTTAGAAATGTACACAAACAAGAAACTGATTTTCAAAGAGGCTATATGGTGTTTTTTGGTGCAGCACGTGGGCTTGCATCTGCACAAGGCGTTGGTGCAGAATTTAAGGACCAGGCGACTGAATTAGGTGGATGGCATGTATCCATGATGATGCAAGGGGAAACGGTGCCTAAAAAAACAAATCATGTTCGATTAAGTACGGATAAAAAAGACGCATGGGGCATTCCGCAATTAATTACAAGTATCGACTATGATGCCAATGATGAACTATTATTAAAAGATTTTTTACAAACAGGTAGCGAGTTATTAGATGCTGCAGGTTGTAAGGATATCCATTCCTGGGATACCAAACAAAATCCAGGCTTAGATATTCACGAAATGGGTGGTGTACGTATGGGCAAGGATCCTGAAACTTCTTTATTGAATGAATGGAATCAAATGCACCATTGTAAAAATGTGTTTGTGACAGATGGTGCTTGTATGGTAAGCACAGGTACCCAAAATCCTTCACTTACTTTTATGGCTTTAACTGCACGTGCTGCTAATTATGCAGTGGAGCAAATGAAGAAAAATAATTTATAATATTTTATGTGAATTTATTTTAATCATGGATGAAATTTAAATAATAATGTATTGAAAAAACATTTTTTACAAATAGTATTTACTTCGTTTTGTTTGTTTATTTTTTCCTACACACAAGGACAACAAAAAATAGGCAAGCCCAATATCATTTATATTTATGCGGATGATTTGGGATATGGAGAATTAGGATCCTATGGACAAAAGAAAATTAAAACGCCCTACTTGGATCAAATGGCTAGGGAAGGAATGCGCTTTACCCAACATTATAGTAGTGCGCCAGTATGTGCACCATCTCGTTGTATGTTAATGACAGGAAAAAATCCTGGACATACTTATATCAGAGGCAATTATGAATTAGGTGGATTTGGAGATAATGAAGAAGGGGGACAGATGCCCTTGCATGAAGGTGCTTATACGATGGCGAAAATGTTAAAAGAAAGAGGCTATGCAACTGCGCTTGTTGGGAAGTGGGGCATGGGTGTTACAGGCACTACAGGGACGCCGTTAAAGCAAGGCTTTGATTATTATTATGGTTACTTGGATCAAAAGCAAGCACATAATTATTATCCTACCCATTTATGGGAGAATGATCATTGGGATACTTTAAATAATCCTTTTATCAACGTGCATTCCGCAATTGATCCTGCCACTGCGACCGATGCTGATTTTGAAAAATACCGTGGCAAGGATTATGCACCAGCAAAAATGACGGAAAAGGCTTTAGGTTTTATTGAAAAAAATAAAAGCAATGCTTTTTTTCTTTACCTGCCTTATACCATTCCGCATTTATCATTACAAGCCCCTGCTGAATATGTACAAAAGTATATTGGGAAATTTGATGAGCAGCCTTATTATGGCGATAAAGGGTATGCGCCTAATAAATATCCATTAAGTACTTATGCAGCCATGATTAGTTTTTTGGATGCGCAAGTGGGTATCATCATGCAAAAGATAAAGGCCTTGGGTTTAGATGAGAATACCATTATTATGTTTTCTAGTGACAATGGAGCTACTTTTTCAGCTGGAGTAGATGCAAAGTTCTTTAATAGTGTCAGTGGCTTTAGGGGCCTTAAAATGGAAGTGTATGAGGGAGGCATTCGTGTTCCCTTCATTGCAAGATGGCCAGGTAAAATAAAGGGAAATACAACATCTGATTTGTTGTCAGTGCAATATGATATTATGCCCACATTGGCAGAGTTAACCGGTAAGCCATTGAATGATTTGGATGGCGTTTCCCTATTGCCCACTTTATTAAGTAAGCAAGCGCCGCAAACAAAACATGCATTCATGTATTTTGAATATCCTGAAAATGGGGGACAAATTGCAGTGCGCATTGGCAACTGGAAGGGGGTTCAAATGAATATGCGAAAAAATCCAACCGGAAATTGGGAACTGTATGATATAGCGAATGACCCGTTTGAAAAAAATAATATTGCACTGGCAAACCCCACCATTATTGATCAAATGAAACTAATTGCCAAGCAACAGCATATGCATCCGCAGGTATTAGAATGGGAATTTATAGATCCTAAAATTAAAAAGGCGAATTCGAAATAAAAAAACACCCTTCACTTGCGCAAAGGGTGTTAAATTGCAGTGTTTTTTAAAAAATAATTACACTTAATTAATAGTTTGCTCTGTAATTTTTCCGGTGGCTTTATTTTTCAATATTAATTTTTTCGCACCATAGTGGGTCATTTCTTCTTTCACTAAATAATGTTCGGCATCATATTCCACCAAATGACTTTCCTTAGTTAATCCAGTTTTGCCTCTCCAAATATCTAATAGAACCGGTTCCCATAATTTTGTTTTGGCTGATTTGTAAGCGGCATCCAAAATTGCATTCACTACATAACCATCATAAAAAGTTTCCTTAGGTGCAACGCCTTTTTCCATGGAATTAAACATATCCATAAACATATGGTTGTAGCCTAACTCATTAAGCTCATCACCCACAGGGAACAACCAGCCACTATTGCTTTCAGATTTTTCTGAAATATAATCACCGCCTTTTCCAGTAGTGAACATTTCAAACCCTGTTCTTAAAAAACTATTAATCCAAATAGTACCTTCTGTACCCATTACCTCATCTCTTAAATCCAAGCCACCCCTGAAGGTCCAGCTTACTTCAAATTGACCAATGGCACCATTTTCATATTTCACTAAGCCAATCGCATGATCCTCGGCATCAATAGGTTTTACTTGCGTATCCGCCCAACACATAACTTCAATGGGTTTGATATCCTTGCCAATATAACTGCGTGAAATTTCAACGCAATGGCATCCTAAATCTAAAATACAACCACCACCTGCTTGCTCAATATCCCAAAACCAATCACTGTGCGGGCCAGGGTGGGTTTCACGGGACTTAGCCCATAAAATACGTCCTACAGCGCCTTCCTTTACACTTTGTTGCGCTTTAATAAATTTAGGGGTATACACTAAGTCCTCTAAGTAACCGTTAAAAATTCCTGCTTCTTCCACTGCAATCAGCATTCTTTTAGCTTCCTCACTATTGCGACCTAATGGCTTGGTGGTCATTACTGCTTTTTTATGTTTGCAACAAAGCATCACCGCAATTTCATGAATATTATTTGGAAGTGCAATACATACCACATCCACATCAGGATGGCTGATCGCAGCTTCCATATCGGTGGTCCAATGCGCACAGTTATAATCGGCAGCAAATTTTGTAGCCGACTCCTCGCGTCTTGCATAAATACTTACTACTTTGTCCTTACTACGGTATCCTTGTAAAGCATCGGCATAAAACCTGCCAATAAATCCCGCTCCTAACATCGCAATTCTCATCTTACATCGTTTTTATATGATTAATTAATTTCTTTCTTTCTTTCTTTCTTTAATTCTTTGTTTAATTGTGACTTTTAAAAATCACCATTTATTTTTTACAATAATTTAGTTAGCGACGACTGCTTCCTTCTTCTCATTAAAAAATAAAATAAAAGCAATTAACACCGCGCCTGCGATGGCTGCAGGTATTAACCAAATGGTTGTCCAATTGTGTTGCACTGCGCCTGTAACTGCATCTGTTATTTTATTTTGATCCACTACGTAGCCACTGTATTTAGTTCCTATAAACATCCCAACACCATAAGTGGCAAAGGTAAATAATCCTTGTGCAGCATTTTTAATTTTTTCTCCTGCTTTTTTCTCGGTATACATATAACCTGTTACAAAAAAGAAATCATAACAGATGCCGTGTAAAATAATACCGGCATACAACATCCAGGTTGTATTCATATTGCCATAAGCAAAAAATACATAACGCAATAGCCAAGCAGTAACTCCTAAAATCAACATATTTTTTACGCCAATGCGATTAAACATAAAAGGAATGGCTAAAATGAATATGGCTTCAGATACCTGACCTAAAGTCATTTTACCTGCAGCGTTTTGTAATCCAATTTCATTTAAAAATGGATTGGCAAATCCATAATAAAAAGATAAGGGAATACATATTAAAATAGCTGAAATGAAAAAGATAAAAAAGGACCTTGTTTTAAATAATACAAAAGCGTCGGTTCCTAAAATAGCCAAAGCATTTGCTTTTTCACCCTGTCCTTTGGGTGGGGTGTTGGGTAATGCAAAACTTAGTAATCCTAACACAATTGATACACTAGCCGCCACCTGAAAAGTGCCTGCTGTTTTTTCAATACCTAATTGACTTATGATTAATCCTGCGGCAATCCAACCCAATGTTCCAAATACACGAATCCAAGGAAATTGTTTTCCAGCATCCGTCATTTGCGCAAAAGCAACACTATTACTTAATGCAATGGTAGGCATATACAATAAGGAGTAAACTAAAATAACCCAATAAAAACTATCGTTATTTACTTGTGTTGCATAATAGAGTAGGGCTGCACCTAATAAATGCAATACACCCATAATTTTTTGTGCTGCAAAAAAACGATCTGCAATCATCCCAACAAAAAAGGGACTGATGATGGTTGCAATGGCACCTGCACTATAGGCAGCACCAATATTCATTCCTGATGACTTTAATACCTCCCCCATATATGTCCCCATGGTTACATACCAGGCACCCCAGATATAATATTGTAAAAACATCATGGAAGATAATAAGACACTAATTTTTGTTTTCATAGGTTGGTTTTAAGCGAATTCAATATACAAAAATTTAGCAATTTAAGGAAGGGAAATGACCAAAAATAAGTAACAAATAAGCCTACCAATGTGTATTTAGTAGGCTTATCGAATTAATTGGATAAATCACAACAATCCATCCAATTGTATATTAAAATTCAGCTAACAAGCAGCAAGTGCTTGTATAATATCCGCTAAAATATCTTCTCGATGTTCTAGCCCAGCCGATATACGAATTAAGCCTGGAGTAATACTCACTGCTTGACGTTCTGCTTCTGATAATTTGGCATGGGTGGTACTTGCAGGATGTGAAGCAATACTGCGTGTGTCGCCAAGGTTGGCGGTAAGGGATAACATTTTTAATGTATTAAGAAATGTTCGGCCAGCTTCAATGCCTCCTTTTAATTCAAAGCATACAATACCGCCACCACTTTTCATTTGCTTTTTTGCAATTGCAACATGCGGATGAGAATTTAAGAAAGGATATTTTACAAAGTTGATTTTATTATTTCCTTCTAACTGTTCTGCAATAAATAAAGCATTGCTTGCATGTCTTTCCATTCTCACTTCCAAAGTTTCTAAACTCTTACTTAATACCCATGCATTAAATGGAGATAGGGAAGGTCCGGTGGAACGACAAAATAAATAAATGTCATGTATTAAATCTTTTCGACCAGCAACAGCTCCGCCTAGTACACGACCCTGCCCATCCATCCATTTGGTTGCAGAGTGTACCACCAAGTCCGCACCTAAATCAATGGGTGTTTGCCCGATGGGTGTTGCAAAACAATTATCTACATTTAAAATAACATTATGTTTTTTAGCAATGGCACTGATCATACTAATATCCAACACATCCAATCCTGGATTGGTAGGCGTTTCTAAATAAATCATTTTAGTTTGCGGAGTTATCGCAGCTTCCCACTCGGCTGCTGAAGCATTAGCGCCTACATAACTATAATCAATGCCATATTTGGGTAAATATTTTGAAATCACTGTATGCGTACTTCCAAAAATAGAATTACAGGACAATAAATGATCTCCTTTTTTTAATAAGGCCATAAAAGATCCAAAAACCGCACTCATACCGCTTGCTGTTGCAAAACCATCTTCTGCGTTTTCCAAAACACATAAACGATCTACAAATTCTTGAACGCTTGGATTAGAAAAACGACTATAAATATTTGCATCCGTTTCATCTGCAAAAGCGGCACGCATATCTTCCGCATTATCAAAAGTAAAACTACTAGTTAAAAACAAGGGGGAGGAATGTTCATGTTCATTGGTTTGAGGAACCCTGGTTCTGATTAATTTTGATTGATTATGTTTCATGCTACTTATATTAAAATGTGATCTTGCTTAATTTGATTTTTGCTTGTTGCTTGTTGAAATAGTATTACAACATTTCAACGGTCCATGTAATTTTCGCACCAGCTGCGATTAAGGTAGCGGCTACGGAACAATATTTGTCTATCGAAAGGGCGCATGCTTTTTCAGCTCTTTCTTTGGTCATGGTCCCTTTAAATTTAAAAATAATATGGATGGTTTCCCATAATGCAGGTTCTTTACCTACTTGACGTTCCCCATTGATGACCATTTCCAAAACTTCAATTGTTTCTTTTTGTTTCTTTAATATCATCACAATATCAACCCCACTACATCCACCTAATGTACTTAGTAAAGCTTGCATTGGTCTTACACCATTGCCATGTCCACCTTGGTCCACAGAAATATCCATGGTGATGGTTTGTCCAGTTTCATCGGTCGTAACAAATTGATAGTCGTCGTCAATACGCTTTAAATTTATAGTTGCCATAGGTTAATACATGTTAGTATATAAGAAGTATAAAATTTGTACCTTTGGCAAAGGTAATTCAAATAGATACTTACTTAGCAATAGAATTCGAAAAAATGGGTCCAGCAATATATCAATATAATCAACCTTTTGCACTTGAATGTGGGGTCAGTTTGCCAAAGCTTAAAATAGCCTATCATACTTACGGGGAATATACGCCAGGTAAAAAAGTAGCATGGGTTTGCCATGCCTTAACGGCCAATTCAGAAGTGGTAGAATGGTGGAAGGGTTTGATAGGTGAGGGGTCCTTAATAAATCCGAATGATTACTTTATTGTTTGTGCAAATATCGTTGGTTCCTGTTATGGATCCACTGGACCATTGAGCGTAGAGGATTTAGGCACAGAAATTAGTTTAAATAATTTTCCAACATTGACCATTCGTGACATGGTGCAAGCGCATATTTTATTGCGCCAACATTTAGCCATAGAAAGGATTGATTTATTATTAGGTGGAAGTATGGGCGGCTACCAAGCGTTAGAGTGGGCCATCTCTGAACCAACTGTAATTAAAAAAATGTTTTTGATTGCAACCTCACCTTCTGAAAGTGCATGGGGTGTTGCAGTGCATACGGCGCAACGTTTGGCCATTGAAGCAGATTGTACTTGGAAGGAAGCAACACCGAATGCGGGTGCGAAGGGATTGAAAGCCGCACGCGCTATTGGTATGTTGACCTATCGCAACTATGGTATTTTCCAAGAAAAACAAACGGACGAGGATCCAGAAAAAATAGACAACTTTAAAGCATCATCTTACATTGAATACCAAGGTGATAAATTAGTAAAGCGTTTTAATGCTTATAGTTATTGGTTATTAACAAAGTCCATGGATAGCCATCACTTAGCGCGTAAACGCGGCGGTGATTTAATTAAAACCTTAGGTACGATTCAAACGCCTACTTTTATTATGGGAATTAATAGCGATATTTTATGTCCATTGGATGAGCAGCGTTTTATGGAACAACATATGCCCAATGCTACATTAGTGGCCATTGATTCCTTATATGGACACGATGGTTTTATTATTGAATCAGCACAAATCACCAAGCATTTAAGTGCTTGGCTCAATACACATTCTTAATTTAAAATTAATTTTATGGGTATCTGGAATCAATTTGGGGAGTATTTATTTATCAAAAAAAGAGATCCTAATCAACAACGCACCAAGTGGATGGGTTACATGCATGGCATGAATCGCATTTCTTTATTCATGTTCATTATTGGATTACTAGTAATGCTATTTCGATTTGTGATTTTGCCCCTGCTTAAATAAAATTTATTTAAGTTCGTCCATGATGATTTGCGCAGCTACTTCACTGGCATTGTGTCCAGTCGTTAATATATTTCTTAAAGTAGTATAGTCGTTTTTAATTTGCCCTTGCACTGCTGTATTATTTAACAATTGGTTGAGTTCCGCTACTAGGTTTTTAGTGGTCAAATTTTCCTGTATCAATTCCTTTACCACTTCTTTATCCATAATTAAATTCACCAAGGCAATGAATTTAATTTTCACAAACCTTTTGGCGAGCATTAATGTAATGCGATTGCCTTTGTAACAAACAACTTCAGGTACTTTTAATAATGCTGTCTCAAGTGTTGCAGTACCACTAGTGACGAGGGCTGTTTTGCTATGATTTAAAATTGCGTAGGTGTTATTTTTAACAATATGGACATTGGGTAAGTTAGGCATCAATGCGTTGAACCAATCATCTGCTAATCCTGGGGCTTGTGCTACTGCAAAATGTTCATTAGGAAAATGTGCGGCGACCGATAACATCATGGGTAGCATCTTTTCAATTTCTTGCTTTCTACTTCCAGGTAATAATGCAATCACCGCTTGCCCGTTTAATTGGGGCAAAGGGTGAAGTAAATTCATTTGTGAAGCAAGCACCTGCATTAAAGGATGTCCAACATAATCTACCTCCCAATTCCAACGGTCCTTAAAATATTTTTTCTCAAAAGGGAGGATACATAATAAACGATCTATGCATGCACGCATGGCAGGCACCCTGTTTTCTTTCCAAGCCCATACCTGTGGAGCAATAAAATAAATTACTTTTAACCCTTTTTGCTTAGCCCATTTGGCAATGCGTAAATTAAAACCAGGGTAATCAATACAGATTAAAACATCGGGTTGAAAATCTGTTATATCTTGTTTGCAAAAATTAATATTCTTTAGGATGGTAGATAAATTCATTACTACTTCCACTAGTCCCATAAATGCCAATGAGCGATAATGCTTTACCACATTTCCACCAGCGGCTTGCATTAAATCGCCACCCCAACATTGGATAACAGCAGCTGCATCCTTTGCTATGATGGATTTAATTAAATTAGATCCATGTAAATCGCCGCTGGCTTCGCCTGCTATGATATAGTATCGCATTTATAAAAACCATTTACATGCAATTGCAATAATTGCATAAATACAAGTGGTGAAAAATATTCCTTTCGCAGTTTTATCTGCCTGTTTTTGAAAAAAGTAAGTGAGTACACCTCCATTCAATAATAAGGATACACTAATCATTGCCGACAGAACTGATTTTTGTTGAATGAGTAAATCACCAAATTCCGAAAAGGAGAATACGCTGAACTTCCATTCATAAAAAAGGTAAAACCCTAAAAATGGGAGCAGGAGTCCAAGCACCACGCCTAATATATAATTGTCCTTTACCATTTCCACTTTTTACTTAGTTTTTCCTTGAGCAAATGATTGGTTAAATCAAATTGCACAGGAACCACACTGACATAATTATTTTTCAATGCCCATACATCCGTATCCTTTGATTTGTCAAAGTTGACAAATTCGCCCGTCAACCAATAATATTTTTTACCATGCGGGTCGGTACGTTCAACAAACTTTTCATCATACTTTGCATAGGATTGTTTGCAAATTTTAATCCCTTTAATTAATTGGGTTGCCACATTCGGGATATTTACATTTAAGCAAAGGTGCTTATCTAAATTTTTATCGGCCAGTAATTGCTTCACTATAATGCGTGCATAATGCTGGGCAGCGGTAAAATCGGCTTCGATGCTTAGGTCTAATAAGCTAAATCCTATACTGGGGATACTTTCAATGGATGCTTCCAATGCTGCCGACATGGTGCCAGAATAAATCACATTGATCGAATGATTTGCGCCATGATTGATCCCACTCAAACAAATAGATGGCTTACGATGTAATACTTTATCTACCGCTAATTTTACGCAATCCACGGGTGTTCCGCTACAAGTGAAGGCCTCAACGCCGTCAACAATATGTGCTTTTTGTAATCTTAAATGTTGTCCAAGGGTGATGGCATGCCCCATACCACTTTGTGGTTTATCGGGTGCTACCACTATTACTTTACCTAAATCCTTCACCGCTTCCACTAATGCCTTAATGCCTGGTGCACTAATACTGTCATCGTTGGTGATAAGTATAACCGGCTTTTCTGCTTTTATTTTTGCCATACTGCAAGTTACTAAGCAAGGCCCTTGTCACAAAAATTATAAATGAACGAAGCTGGAGGTAGGTGCGCAACGAAAATATTTTAAAAAAATTGCTAAAAATATTTGGAAATACTAAATATATTAGTAAATTGCACTAAAATCATTAGTTATGTCATACGCAGGAAAAAATTTAAAATACATCAGAAAGCAGCGCGAATGGACACAAGAAGAAATGGCCAATCAACTTCAAATTAAGCGATCCTTGGTAGGGGCTTATGAGGAGGAGCGCGCCGAACCAAGGTTGGATGTGCAGGAAGTTATCTGTGCAAAATTTAATATCAGTTTAGAGCAATTCTTGTTTCAGGATTTATCTGAAACAGGTGGATTGTCATCAGGTTCGAATAATAGCTATTTAGAGCGTCGTCGCTCTATGAAATCCGATAAGTCCATCAGTTTAGCACCCATTGTTCCCTTTGTGCCTGTTAAGGCTGCAGCGGGTTATTTGGCAGGTTATGCGGATCCAGAGTTCTTGGATGAGCTAAATACATTCACATTACCGATGTTAGCGCCTGGTGATTACCGTGCGTTTGAAATCATCGGGGACAGTATGCTTCCCACTCCAAGTGGAAGTGTAATTGTGGGTGAAAAAGTGGACAATATGAAGGAGGTAAAGAACAGTAATACCTATATCGTAGTCTCAAATTCAGATGGTGTGGTATACAAGCGAGTAATCACCAATGAAGATGTTTCTGAACGACTTACTTTATTGAGTGACAATCCATTGTATGAACCATATCAAGTAAATACACAAGATATAGTAGAGATATGGAAGGCTGTTTATATTATCCAAAAAGCAGGGGCGCAGCCCATGTGGAATGTAGATCAATTAGCCGGCGTGGTTAATAATTTACAGGACCAAATTACCAATATGAAGCGCACGATGAACTAGTTGTTTTAGTTTTGCGTTTAAATTATAGGTTTTATTCATCCCGATCGCTTAAAAGCCGTCGGGATTTTTTATAGAACAACTTGAAGTGTTAATATAAATAAAAAACCTAAACAAATGAATTACAATTGTTTAGGTTAATATAATTAAAGTAAAATATTAAATTATTCCCACTCGATTGTTGCAGGAGGTTTACTGCTGATATCGTATACCACGCGGTTAATTCCCCTTACTTCATTGATGATGGAGTTGCTCATATGTGCTAGGAATTCATAAGGTAAATGTGCCCAGTCGGCTGTCATGCCATCCACTGAGGTTACTGCTCTTAAAGCCACGGTGAATTCATAGGTTCTTTCGTCACCCATCACACCCACGCTTTTTACTGGTAAAAGAATGGTTCCTGCTTGCCATACCTTATCATACAATCCAAATTCTTTCAGTCCATTCATGTATATCGCATCGGCTCTTTGAAGGAGGTCTACCTTTTCGGCGGTAACTTCCCCTAGTATGCGAATGGCTAGGCCAGGTCCTGGGAAAGGATGTCTGGCGATCATGGCGCTAGGTATGCCTAATTCAAGGCCTACTCGGCGGACCTCATCTTTAAATAAGCTTCTCAATGGCTCTACTAAAGTAAGGTGCAATGATTCAGGTAAGCCACCCACATTATGGTGTGATTTAATGGTTTGAGAAGGGCCGTGTACACTTACACTTTCAATCACATCAGGATATATTGTTCCTTGACCTAAAAACTTAGCTTCCAGCATTTTAGATGCCTCTACTTGAAATATATCTATAAATAGTTTTCCTATTACTTTTCGCTTTTCTTCCGGCTCAGATTTGCCAGCAAGTCCATCATAAAACATTTGCTTGGCATCAATGCCTCGTACATTTAATCCAATGGCGTGATAGGTATCTAGTACCTGTTGAAACTCGTCCTTGCGTAAAACCCCATTATCTACAAAAATACCATGGAGACGATCTCCGATGGCTTTATGAATTAGGGTGGCTGCTACGGTACTATCCACACCGCCACTTAATGCCATTATCACATGACCCTCTCCAATTTGCTCCTTTAGCTTTTGAACCGTTTCAGTAACAAAGGAAGCTGGGGTCCAATTTTGATGGCAGCCACAGATGTCCACCAAAAAGTTTTTGATCATCACCTTACCCTGGGTAGAGTGGTACACTTCTGGGTGAAATTGTAGGCCATGTAAACTGTTGCCATCATCCTGCTTTTTGCGAAAAGCGGCTACGGGAATGCTGTCAGTATCGGCTAAAAGTTCAAAGTTGTCAGGGAGTTGGGTAATAGAGTCGCTATGGCTCATCCAAACCTGGCTATTGTCTTCAATATCTTTAAATAAGATGTCCTGTTTTTTGATCCTTAATTGGGCACGACCATATTCTCGTTTATTCGATTTTTCTACCTTACCACCAAAGTTTTTGGCACTTAATTGGGCACCATAACAAACAGTCAATACTGGGACTTTCCCTAAGATGCCTTTAATATCAACATTGGGTGCCTCCTCCTCGTTTACACTGGCAGGGGAGCCACTTAGGATGACCCCTTTTAGACTAGGGTCAAATTGTATGGCATGGTGAAAAGGAGTGATTTCGCAATATACGTTCGCTTCACGAACAGCCCTAGCTATTAGCTGGGTATATTGGCTACCAAAGTCGAGGATAAGGATTTTTTCAATCATGCGACGAAGTTAAGCAAAAAAAAATCCCCCCGAAAACTCGAGGGGATTTTGAAGTGTATAAGTTTAGTCCCGCTGAGCGGTTTTAATTTCTTTTCTTAACAACTACAGCTTTAACTGCAGTGTGTCTCGCTAACTTACTCTTTAAATTAGCCGCTTTGTTTTTGTGGATAATTCCACGTTTTGCTAATTTGTCAATTTGAGAAATGATGTTAGGAAGCTTCTCGTCATATGCTTTTTGCTCTTCAACTGTTTTCAATTCACGAATAGCATTACGCGTAGTTTTACCGTAATAACGATTTCTGTCGCGACGTTTAGTTGCTTGTCTTACATCTTTTTTGGTAGCCGAATGATTTGCCATGTACTAATATTAATTTTCAGGAGGGCAAAGGTAAGGTACTTAAACAAATAATTAAAATTAAAATACAAAAAAAATAAAAATCAATACAACTATATGTAAATCAATTAGTTATATATGCTACACGACTCGTATTTTATTGGAAATAAAGGGAAATAAAATAGGAGGGTAACCTTGGACAATTTTTAGGGGTTTTAATACCCAAGAAAGTTCCCTTTTGGGTTAGATCACCCCTAATCTAATTATCCAATTTTCAGGGGCCGTACTTGTTAAATTTATCCGCTAATTTTGGGCGCCTGCGAAAGCGAGGCTTTATATATGCACCAACAGATTCACCAACAAATAGCTGATAATTTACTTGACAACTACCAGGGGCAGGAGCCATTGGCCAATTATTTAAAAAAGTATTTTTCGGCTAATAAAAAACATGGTAGTCGGGATAGAAAAAGCATTTCTGCATTTTGTTATGCGCATTTTAGAGATGGGGAAATTGTTTTCCCGCTTGTGCAAAATGTATCCACGGAAATAAATGTGAAACAATTTGTCGCATCCCATCAGGAGCAACCCTTGTTGTTTATTCGGGTGCGTCCTTGGCAAAGAGAAAAAGTAATTCCAAAACTAATTGCAGCACAAATTACTTATCAGGAAATTACGCCCACCACTTTTGCTTTCGTTAATACCACTTCACTTCAAAATGTATTGGAGTTAAATAAAGAAGTGGTGATCCAGGATATAAATTCACAAGCACTTGCTTCCCTACTTGCACTCGTGCCCACGAGTATGGATCAGGTGTTAAATGTTTGGGATGCCTGCGCAGCAAGTGGCGGAAAATCTATTTTAATGTTTGATTATTTAGCGAATATTAAAATTCATGTTACAGATATTCGAGAATCTATTTTACATAATTGTGAAAAACGATTAGCGGAAGCAGGCATCAGGCCTTCTTCTGTGCAAGTGGTGGATTTGGTTTATCCATTTGAAATAAAAAAACAATTCGATTTTATTTTTGCCGATGTGCCTTGTTCTGGAAGTGGCACTTGGGGTAGGACGCCGGAACAATTAAAATACTTTAAGCAGGAGCAACTTGCCAACTATACAGAGTTGCAGGGAAAAATTATTGAAAATTTAATTCCAGCTTTGAAACTTCATGGACATTTGTTATTTGCTACTTGTTCTGTATACCAAAATGAAAACGAAAATAATGTAGCCAAATTATTAGCTACTGGTAAATTTAAAGTGGTGAAACAACAATACTTTAAAGGATACGACAAACAGGCGGATACGTTGTTTGGTGCGTTGCTTGAAAAAATCGCAGATTAATTGATTAGCGAATTGCGTTTAATACGCCGCTTTGAATAATACCGCCTGCAACCACATCATCCCCTTCGTAAAATACAGCACTTTGTCCTGGTGCAATGCTTTTTACATTTTCGTAAAATCTTGCTTGAACACCATTGTCGG
>Ga0214919_10000665_pt1 | contig 58400 bp, 67 predicted proteins | sample LL1503_MetaG_FD_177994 | JGI IMG/M metagenome (GOLD analysis project Ga0214919, IMG submission 177994) | Freshwater microbial communities from Lake Lanier, Atlanta, Georgia, United States - LL-1503 | ecosystem: Environmental > Aquatic > Freshwater > Lake | place: USA: Georgia | collected... | reverse complement strand
ATCATATAATTATCTGTCTTATTGGACTCAAATACTAAATCTTTATACGAAATAGACATTTTTATATATATGGTATTATTTCTTTATATTAAAATAATCGGCATTTTAAATGTGCGAAGGTGTAAAAGGTGTAATAACTTTTCGCCCGAGTGTTTTGTCACACTTTTTCAAAAGTGTTTTTCAAAAGTGTAATAACTTTTCGCCCGAGTGTTTTGCGACACTTTTTCAAAAGTGTTTTTCAAAAGTGTTTTTCAAAAGTGTGAGTTAGAATTTAAATATTAAAATTTAAACATAATTTAATGGGCAATAGTATGTCTATCACTTCTACCATAAACTTTGAAGATATGCAAATTTCTATCAGCGACAAAGAAAAAACGCTTATCATCAACACTTTAGAAGCACACAACCAAGGATGCCTCATCGCTGGAACTTTACCGATTGAAGCTGAGGTCGAAGTTTTAAATGCGCAGCTGAAAAAGAACACCGAGGTTCGCATAATAATATACGGCATGAATTCGACGGATAAAACCTGTCAAAAAAAACACGAGCAACTCTTAAAACTCGGGTTTTATAATGTCTATATTTACCAGAGCGGCCTGTTCGAGTGGTTACTTCTACAAGATGTCTATGGTCCCGAGTTGTTTCCGACCACAGCGACCAAAGTCGACCTTTTGAAATACAAAGGGCGGCGGCAGTTTAATACGCCGTTGGCGCTGAACATGTGAGCAACCTTTTGGGAAAAGGTTGAACCCAACCTTTTGGGAAAAGGTTGGACCAAAAATCTCGCAAGACCTTTTGAGAAAAGGTTGAACCCAACCTTTTGGGAAAAGGTTGGACCAAAACGCTTTGAAAAAGTATAACTAATTGGTTATACTTTTACACCTTTGGATATTTATATGTTATTAAAATTGAAATACAAATTTCTATTTTAATAGAGTCAACACTAAACGATGGATACGATGATAAAGCTTGAAAATTTTGAAGAGTTGCTGGTCCTATCTAAATATACTGAAAATCCCAATTTGGATAAAATAACAAATATAATCTATGCCCTCTACGCCTTGTTTAAATCCATGCGTATTTTAGACGGTGAAATTAGTTTCAAATATAATTTCAATTATGGAGATTATTCGTCATGGATGACCAAAGCAAAAATATTTAACGACAGCCACAATAATCATTGTGTTTTAATCGACGAAGACGCAATTACAATAACGAGGAAGAAAATTTGCGATTAAAAAAGAAATATAAACCGATGTTTTACTTGCTACGAAATGTCCAATAACTTTTTTCCTGAGCGTTTTGGTCCAACCTTTTCGCCCAAGTCTTTTGGTCCAACCTTTTCCCAAAAGGTTGCGTTAGTAATCCGCTTTCAGCCAAATTTGGAACACAAGCGAATCCGCCAAGTCCACACTAAATAACCGCCGATAGTTAGCCGGAAACGCATATTGCGTCTTTGCGGGCATAATAAACGAGACGCTTTGTGCGAATTTACAGGCTGCCGCAATAAATTGCGCCGTTTGCTCGGGCGGCGGCTGACTAATAATATGGACATCGTCATACCATAATCCTGAGAGAAACGTTTTATCATATCTCTCGAAATCAAGTTGAAGAAAATCGAGCGGCAGCACATCGGAATGCACTGGGCTTTTATTATAAAATAGAGCTATTTTTGCCAACGACCGAATGCCCTCTATAAAAACGTCCTCATTCGCATTCGGGTCTATAATCAAGTCCTTTTCATAAGAAATCATTAGATGGTCTTTAACGTGTTTGATACATTGTTCGTACATCCTATACACTGTATAGAATAACGATAATTTTAAATAGTTATTCTATATATTTAACACGTCTTGTATCTAACACGTCTTGTATCTAACACGTCTTGTATCTAACACGTCTTGTCTATCAACACCGCTTTGGCAATTTTTTTCATTATTTTATTCTCGCTATCCACAAACTCCTCTTTGCCGCCCATGGCTTGCCCTATCATTTTGACATAGACATCGTTGAGATGGTGCTGCGTGTTCATACAATTGGGGTGCTTCTGGCTCCATGGTACCAAGAGCGAGCTGTTTTTATAGGTCACATGCTTAATAGCCATACGCAGCTTGTCATTCGTGTCGTTTTCCTTTTTCCAGACATTGTCATCTTTGACAAACATAATCTCTCTTTTCCCGTCGCTACAATGAATCGGGCGTTTGTATATATCCAACTCACCGAGTTTGCGAATGATAATGTTGCTGATGCCTTCCACGTAGCCGAGCGTCCCCACATCTTCCAGGTCCGAGAGTTCCAGCGTCATCGAATTGACAAAATCCATAATGTTCATCGCGTCCTTGCACTGCTCGTTTAAAAAGACCTGGAGATTAAAAGTTTTGTTATGGCTGTTTGTGATTACCGTATTATTGCCCTTTTGATAGAGTTCCAGCATTTGTTTTTGGAAATCTTGGTTTTGTTTTTGTAGCTCCGCATTGTTTTTCACCACTTCCATAATGAGATTTTTAAAATCCGTTTCTTTTAATGGAGACACATTGACATTTTTACATGTATTTTTATGGCGCCATAAGCCCGAATAATGTTTGTAGTATTTTCCGCAGCTACAAGTTAATTCTGGGGATTTTTGTATCTTTATATATCCTTTTGTGTTTTTTATGTGTTTTGCTGTCAACAAGTGTTTGGAATAATCTTTTTTGTTGCTTGTATTAAGCTGACAAGAATCACACGTGTATATTTTTGGGATTTTTGGGGAAGAAATTATATCCATTTATATCTATTATAGATATATTATTTTCCCCTAAATACTTTTTACCAAAAACACTTAAAAAATTAGCATCACAACATTTTTCGCGTTTTTTCGAAAATGAGACCATTATGGTCTGGGTCCCTTTTTTGTCGTGTTTTTGCAGAGGCAATTCGGCTTTTTCGGAAAATGGACATTTATAAATGTCCAAAAATCGATTCTGAGTTTCAAACGCCAAAATTCAAAATTTTATGATTCCTGGATTTTATATATATTTATGTATATTTATATAAACATATAATAAATAAACTATTTAAATGGGGGACCTAGCAAAAGCACGCGCCGGCATAAAACAGAAAGGGCAATTTTATACCGTCAATAGTTCGTATATTCTCGCCGGCCTGGCTTTGCCACCGAGCCAAGCACGCTGCGTGATAGAGCCGTTTGCGGGGCAGGGTGATTTATTGGCGTGGCTGGCCAAGCAGGGCAGTACCAAGCAGGGCAGTACCAAGCAGGGCAGTACCAAGCAAGGCAGTACCAAGCAGGGCAGTACCAAGCAAGGCATGGCAATCGAAGCCTATGATATTGAGCCCAAAAAAGCCGGAATTATACAACGGGATACCTTAAAGGACCCACCGAATTACAAAGATGCGTGGATATTAACCAATCCACCTTACCTCGCCCGCAACAAGTCGCCACAAAAAGAGTTATTTGATAAATATAATACAAATGATTTATACAAGTGTTTTATTAACTCGTTGACCGCGCAGGAAGATTGCCTTGGCGGTATATTTATAGTGCCGGTTGGGTTCTTTCTCTCGCCGCGCGATATAGATGTGCGCTGCCGCAATGCTTTCCTCAGCAAATATAAACTCGGGCGGGTGAACTATTTTGAAGAAGCCGTTTTTCCCGATACCGCGACGACCGTGGTCGCTTTTGATTTTCTGAAAGCCCCTGTGCTTTTGACCGAACAACAGGTGGAATGGGTTATTTTTCCTTCCGGCGCTAAAGCCGTCTTTCCCATGCGGCAGACGGAGGACTGGATTATTGGCGGAGCTATATATAAATTAACGGTGCCACCCGCGCTAAAAGTTCGCCGTCACGTCGAAGGCCAAGTGTTGAAAAAAGACGAACAATTAACCGCAATGACCTTAAACGCACTAGACAGTGGTAATCAAAACGGCCGCATTTCGCTGGACTATAAGGCAGGATATGTTTATCCAGCCAAAGAATGTAGTCGCTCTTATGCGACATTATGTATTCAAGGTAAGACTTTAACGGCGGCGGAGCAGCAAAAACTGTGCGCGGATTTTAACGCATTTGTCGAAGAAAAAAGACAGGAAACATGGAGTCTCTTTCTGCCCCAATACAGAGAATCGAAAGAATATGCGCGAAAACGGATTCCCTTTGAATTGGCTTATACTATTGTGCGGCATTTATTGATAAATTAAACAATTGATGTTGTATATCCACATTGCCAAGGTCTGGCTGTCTTGGTTAATATCCACGTTGGCGTTGAGGACGAGCAAGGGGCTGGTATTGGACTTAAAAAGCCAATCGTCGTGGTATTTGTGGCAATTGTGTAAATAGTCGAGGGGAATCACTTCGCCGTGGCGGTTGCGCTGTAAAATGCGTTGGTAAGAGACTTCGGGCTCCGCACGCACATATATGTATTTGACTGGCGGGAAATCCGCAATAAATTCATTCACCCAGCGCATGTATATTTTATATTCAATTTCTTCGATTTTCTTATTGTCAAACAACATTTTCGCAAAGACAGCCGAATCGGTATAAACACTACGCTCAATAATAATAACCCGGTAGTTTTTCTTGAGCGCTTCGCGCATGAGTGAAATACGCGAGATATAGGCCATCATTTGAAAGGAAAACGCATATCTTTTTTGGTCCGCATAGTATTTCTCTAGAATGGAAACACCTGTTTCGTCCTTAATCGAATCCCATATATTCACGGGTTCTTGGAGAAAACAAATCGTTGAATCAATGCCATGAATTTCTTGTAATTTTGCTAATAAAGTCGATTTGCCAGAGCCGATGTTGCCCTCGATAGAGAGAATGATGGGCACATGCGTAGTAGGCGCAGGCGTGGCGTTAGACATGGTAATATATTACTTACAGTTTATTCTCTTAAATTTCTTTTCAATTTTATATAAAATTGAAATAAAGATTGCTTTTATACTTATCTATAAACACGAACCAACAAAATGGATTTTATTACGAAACAAAGCAAATTGTCCAAGGAAGAATGGGCCACGATTGAAGTGCCGTGCAATGAAAACGAAAAACGGATATTGGCTTTAATCGCCGACGGCTTTGCCAATGTCAATATCTCGCGCAATTATACGTCTTCTTTGGCACAGCATATGAAAATCACGAATCCCACGCAATTTGACGATTATATTTATACAAACTATTTCCACGAGCAACTTGCAGACATCTATAAGAAATACGGTATAGCGCCGACCGAGGAGCGGACGCAAAAAAAGGCGAAAATGGTCTTGAAAAAAGCTGACCTCATCCGGATGGAAAATACGACCAAGCATATGGAGAAGACGGGCATCTTTGAATTTATGTTGCTGGATTTATTGGAGAAACTCCTGGAGGGGAAAACGGCCAAAAAGAAAGAGTGGCTGTTTTATCTGTATACCCTCCATAAATTGCTCAAATACCAGATTGAGTACGTGAACCAGGAACTGCGGCGACAGCTAACGGTGGTTATTGCCGAGCTGGCGGCGGCTTCGCCGGATTTAATGCTAGCCCTGGTCGAACAAAGTTATGAGCTCATTGAAAAGAACGATTATTTGCTTCGCTATGCGGACGAGACTCTATACGACCACCAAAAACAACTCTTTACCTTGTGTAAACAACCGCAGCCGAAACTCATACTCTATATCGCGCCAACCGGCACAGGCAAAACGATGTCGCCGCTCGGGCTCGCTGGGAAATATAAAGTTATCTTTGTGTGCGCTGCGCGCCACGTTGGGCTCTCATTGGCCAAGGCCGCTATCTCGATACAGAAAAAAATCGCCTTTGCGTTTGGCTGTCGGGACGCGGAGGATATTCGACTCCACTATTATGCGGCCAAAGAGTACACGAAGAATGCGAAAAGCGGCGGTATTGGGAAAGTCGATAATTCGCAGGGCGAGAAGGTGGAAATCATGATTTGTGATGTGCAGTCGTATTTGCCGGCCATGCTCTATATGCTGGCGTTCAATCCCAAAGAAAACATTATAACGTATTGGGATGAACCCACAATTACGATGGACTATCCGGAGCATGAATTACACGCGGTCATACAGAAGAATTGGACGGAAAATTTGATACCCAATATGGTTCTTTCGTCGGCGACCTTGCCACAACAGAGTGAAATCAGCGACACTATAACAGATTTCTGTGCGCGGTTTGCGGGCGTACAAGTACACGAAATTATGAGTTATGATTGTAAGAAAACGATTCCGCTGATTAATCGGGAAGGCTACGTGGAAATGCCGCATTATTTGTACGAGGATTACGAAAAAATCATGGCGGTGGTCGACCACTGCAAACAACATAAAACGTTGCTCCGCTATATTGATTTGCGCGAAGCAGTCCGCTTTATTCGTGCGGTAGGACCCGTGAATGAGCGCTACACCATTGAAACGTATTTTCCGGATATGGATGCGCTAGACATGACATCGCTCAAACTCTTCTACCTCGAAGTGCTGGGCAACATCCAAGCGGAGGCTTATCCGGCGATTTATAAAGCACTCATGGCAACCCGGAAAAAAATCCACGAAACCAATGTCAATGTGACGACCACTGATGCTTATACGTTGACTGATGGGCCGACTATCTTTCTGGCGGAGGATATCAATAAAATCGCGCAATTTTATATCCAAAATGCGAAAATCCCCGAGCAGGTGACCAAAGAAATTATGGCGAAAATTCATTTCAACCGTACTCTCCAAGAGCAAATCAAAGACTTGGAAAAAGATTTGGAAGACGCGGTTGCGGCCAAAAGCACGACTGAAACGAACAAAAAAGACAAGAACAATGGCGACGATAAGCTCTCGCCCGAGATGAAAGCGAAAAAACAAAAGCTGTCGGTCTTGGGTGAAAGTATGGAGCCGATTGTCTTAAATCCGAGCTATGTGCCAAATACGCGCGACCATTTGTATAAATATGCGTCAAAAATGAGCCACGTCAATGCGTTCACGTGCGATATTTCGGAAGACATGGTCGAACAAATTATGCGGATTACGGATGTCCAAGATTATTGGAAATTACTCTTGCTTATGGGTATCGGGGTTTTTGCGGCCCACAAAAGTACCAGGTATACCGAGATTATGAAAAAATTGGCACAAGAACATAAGCTGTTTATGATTATCGCCTCTACAGACTATATTTATGGTACGAATTATCAGTTCTGCCACGGCTATATTGGCAATGACTTGGCGACGATGAGCCAGGAGAAATGTATTCAGGCGATGGGGCGCATTGGTCGCAATAAACTCCAACAGGACTATAGTGTGCGCTTTCGGGCCAATAGCTTGATTTATAAATTGTTTCAGCGGGAAGAGAATAAGCCGGAAGTCTTGAATATGAATCGGCTCTTCAGCACTTTTTAGAAAAGTGCGGCAAAACCCTCTAAGAAAAGGTTGGGCAAAATACTTGAGAAAATAAAAAACAACCTTTGTAAAGGTTGGGCCAAACCCTCGGGCGAAAATAAAAAACATAATTTATTTTTTATTTTCATCCGAGGTTTCCTACAATTTTACATGGGATTTGGTCCAACCTTTTTTAAAGGTTGTTTTCTTAAGTTGTTTGGCGCAACCTTTTTTAAAGGTTGTCTATGCAGTCAGCGCATTCACACATCTTCGTGTCGTCGCACGGTGGCGCATCATACGTATACACACCTATTTCAAATTTCAGTTGCGAGCGTCCATATTTGACCGGGTAGTTTCCAGTATCTTCGTTAATGCCACGTAGTATTTTCATTTGCGCATTTGACAGCAACCCAATTATAATGAGTTGCCCCTTATCCTCAAAATCCAACGCATCGCCGAAATAGTGTCGTAGAGTATCCACAATAAAGCGATATTCATAATTGGCACCGCGGTGAGCACCATTTGCATCGGTGGTTAGGCCTTCAAATGGGTATTCTATTTCACCTTTTACAAAAAGCGGTTTCGTCCAAATGTTGTAATGGTTCGGCTCGTAAGACATTCTGTTATCTTATTGTACAGATAGAGAATTAAATTCAATTTTATATAATCTTTATCAGTAAGCCGTTAAAAATTGATTTGTATATTTATAATTAAATACTATACAAAGAATGACGGACTACTCATTTATATATTGTACTATGCACGATGATGGATGTATTATAAAAGGCAATCACCCTTATGTGCCAGCGGGATATTCTATGCGACACTCCGAAAAATGCGAATCTTGTGATTGGTATAATATGGGCGTTATTAGGTACAATGGTTCTAATTTTGATGTCATTGAAACCGTAAGAGTGGATTATGACAAATATGCTGGCGGATTTATGTTTCTTGGTTATACTGATACGCTAACCGATGAAAATGGGAATTGGATAGAAAATGATGTATTGAATAAATGGATTGAAGAATTTTTGAAAACGGGTAAATATAATATATGATTAATATAAATGCTTGAAGCTGAGATTACAAAAATATATAATAAAGTAAAATCCGTACATAGCGGAAAAAACGCGGATTATATACCGGAATTGACAAAGGTAAATCCAAATTTATATGCGATTTCAATTTATACAATAGATGGTCATACTTATGATATAGGCGACTGTAATACCGAGTTTGCGATTGAATCTTGTTCTAAAATTTTTACATTAGCGTTAGCATTGGAAACTTATGGTATTAAAGCATTGAAAACTAAAATAGGTGAATTAAAAGCATTTGATAAATTCAATTCAATAAATGAAATATTAGAAAAAAAACATACGTTAAATTCGTTTAGTAATGGCGGAGCAATGGCCACCACCAGTTTACTTTATAATAAAAATAAAAAACTGTTTGAGCGAAAAATAATTGAGAATATGAGTGAATACGCAGGCAGAAAATTAAAAATTGATAACAAAATTTATCTATCAGAAATTAGTCACGCTGACCACAATTTATCAATTGCGTATTTATTAAATTCATTTAACAGGTTTTACGGTGATGTGCAACAAACGGTTGATGTATATACGCGTCAATGTTCCGTGCTAACAACAACAAAAGATTTGGCCATCATGGCAGCAACCTTAGCGAATAAAGGATTCAATCCCAAGACGAATAAACAAGTCATTGATTCAAAATATATTTCATATATCTTAAAACATATGGAAGACAACGGGCTGTACGAAGAAAGTGATGATATAACGTTTGGCTTTCCATCAAAAAGTGGTGTGAGCGGCGCATTGTTAGTTGTAATTCCTGGGGTTATGGGGATTGGAATATACTCGCCACCTTTGAACAAATATGGTAATAGTGTGAAAGGCATAAAAACAATGAAATTAATATCAAAATACATAAAAGAGATTTAAAATTAACTCTTGTATAAATTCGAAAGAGAGATGTCGCCCGAATATTTTATTATCCCCATCATCATGGGGCAAGCATCCAGCATCATTGAAGCGTTAAAAACTGGTATACTTTTTTTTGATATAGCCTTCCTTGGTTTTTTAGTCTTTCTGTTTTACAATACCGACCGCGAGTATCTCCTGGATATATACCGCCGTTGGAGCGAACACAATAAAAAAAGCATCGTAATTTGTACGGAAGTGAATGCGCGGTCCATCAAGTTCAAAGCCATTATGTTTTATTTGACACAGAAAAATGCGACCGTCTATCGTTTAAAAGAAGATATGGAATACGATAGGTGCGAGGAGAAAGAAAAAAGCAGTGGTTATTTGGTCGAACAACGCAAAGAATTTAAATTGGCGGAGGGTATCATGGGCTTTATTAAAAATGCCTCCAAAGAAAAACACCGTAGTGCCCAATATACCGAGATTGTTGATTTCAACACCTTAACTTTGTATACGTACACCTTGTCTTTGACTGCCCTCCAGGCGTGGGTGGAAGAAAAGGTCGTTGCCTATAAAGAACATTTGCGCCATACCTCGAACGAAAAACAATTGTTTATTACAGCGCGCAATAGCAAATCGGCCGAAACTAACAAAAAGAAGAAGAGCAGCATTTGTGTGGAATCGGTGCCGTGGGAATCGGCCATAACTTTTCAAAACAGTTATTTCCAAGAGATGGAAACGGTGATGAAAAAGATAGATTTTTTCTTAAACAATAAAGCGTGGTATCAAGCGAAAGGTATTCCGTATAATTTGGGTATTCTCTTGTATGGCGAACCCGGGTGTGGCAAAACGCGGTTCATTAAACAGCTCATGAATCATACCCATCGGCATGGGATTGACATTAAACTCAATGACGGCATGGATTTCAATGACCTACAGCATTTAATTTACAATGAAGAACTCGATGAAACCCACATTATCCCACAAGACCAACGGATACTGATTTTTGAAGATATTGATGCGCTTGGGGAGGTGGTCAAGGAAAGGCAAGCGTCAGCAGGTCAACAAGCGTCAGCAGGTCAGCAAGCGGCAGCAGGTCAACAAGCGTCAGCAGGTCAGCAAGCGTCAGCAGGTCAACAAGCGGCATTATGCGACAATTCCAACAACGAGATAAAATTACTCTCGAATCTTTTAAAAATGACCAATGACACAAAAAACAACAATCTCTCCTATCTCTTGAATATGCTCGATGGTATCCACGAATGTAGCGGCCGCATTCTGATTATGACCACCAATAAGGTGGATGTCTTGGATAAGGCCCTTATTCGGCCAGGGCGTATAGATATCAAGCTTCATTTTAAAAAATGTTCGACGTATGATGTAGCAAAAATGATTGAAAAGTTTTGGGACATCGAGGTGCCGTTGGAAGACATTTTACCCGAACTGAATGGCAAATATACCAGCGCGGATATTATTAATATTTTTCGCAGTACGGATGATTTCGAGATGATACAAAAGGAGTTTATGCGTTAGCGAGTTTATGCGTTAGCGAGTTTATGCGTTAGTTTATTTCTTTCGTTGTCTTTTGGCTGTCGGCAAAGAACTCTCGTTTTTCGGTATTGTACATGAGGAATAAGGTAGTTTCTTTTTTACCTCTTTGTCTTTACATGCCGCCTGTGTACTATAAACATCGAATGGCAGGTCGGGACAGAGTTTTTCCGTCATTTCTTGGACATCTTTTTGCCCGTGTTCTGCGTATTCCTCTTCCTTAAATACTGGTACATAGCCCACTTTAATATCAAGCTGAAAAATACGCTGGAACGCATCTGTTAAAATATTTTGGATTAAATATGTATAATCGAGAGCGATAGCACTTTCCTCTATTTTTCCAATCGGAAAATAATTCAAGAGTAAGGTCTTTAAATCAGGTAATGTTTGAACCGCAGCCAATTCAAAATTAAAGCTCGGATTAAATGTATTGTTCTTCAAAATGGTTCTTTTGAGAAAATCCAAATCGAAATCGGCTACATCACCGTCTTCGTCTATTTCGATACTATTCTCCGCAATTAAATTATAGAGATAAATAACCGGCGCACGCCGTTTGAGATTACATTCTTGGCGGAAATATTGGCTACTGGTATCGTGAAAATGTATGCTGGGGCCCCTTTTCTTTATTTCACCCGATATAATAAACGTATCGGGTGTTTTATCGATTGAACGGAGACTGAGGATATTATGTTTGGACCCAACTTCGAACGCATTGAAATAAGAGGTTACCAGTGTATACTGCTGCGCTGCGTCATCCCAAAAGAGCATAAAATTGTGAATACCTTCCTGTATATCACGATAATTGTTTGGATTCGTTTCATTAAATATATGCAGTGGGGCCAATTCGTCCGTCACATCATTCATATCATAATTGGAGCGTACCCACAATTTGTCCGCATATTTATAACATTCGTTGCCTAATTCTCTTAAATTTTCGGGGTATTTTTTAACACAGAGCGATTGGTGTTCGCGTGGCAGTTGGGTCCAGACACGCGGTGGTGTCCCGCCATTTTTAACGCGTTTTTTCGTTTTCTTATTTTTTCTACTACTCTTATTTCTGTTCTTTCTGCCTCTTTTTTTAGTATACATTAATATAACGCGATAAAATTATACGGCATCAAACGGCTCTAAATCATTTTCCGTGTCTTTGGCCGGCCCTTCCCGGAAAATCGATTGTTTTTGCGCCTTGTATAATTTATAATTCACGACAATGGGGTTAAAAATGCGAATGAGAAAAATAAAAATAACCACAAAAAGAAAGAAGAAACGGTAGGACCATTGCGTAAACCCCACAAATAAAAACGCCAGCGCTATTAAAATATACATGACGATTTGTGCCTTGTTAAAGATGTCTTCAATCTCTCGCTTGGTCCGCATACCGCGTTCAAAATCGTCGTCCATAAATTGAAAAAAAACCATACCCGTGGTGCCGACCGGCTCAAAATAATATTCATAAAACGGGCGGTCGGTCTTTTTTTTGATATACCAATCAATGACCTTTTGTGGAAAGAGAAAGACAATCGGTAATTTAGTGAAGCATTTATAGACGTAAAAAGGTTTGAATCGCATTTCCGCGCTTAAATTGTAATCCCATTCTTTCTTGATGAAAATATTATTGATATTTGTTATCAGGGCGGCGTTTTCCGTGCTGACCAAATACGCGCCGCCACGCGCGAACCGGAGACCCACTTCGATAATTTTCGCATCACGGTATTGGACATTCACGACTCCCGTAAAATCGGTCATATGGTGTTTCACCCATTCCGAGATAAGAGGCGGCGGCTTGGACTCGGGCCCAATGTATTTCCAATCGTCACTAAACCCGTTCTGTTTTTCCGAGTAGACGTAGGTGATTTGGTGGACAATTTTGCCATTAAGCAGGATAAAGTCTGTCATGCCTTCTTTGGCATCAATAAATTCGGACCACATCATGTTTTTGTAGTCGACGTATTTTTTGAGTTCGGCTGCAGAGGACACTTTAAAACAGTTTTTCGAGGAAGCACTCAGATGGCCCCAACGCGGTTTAATGAAAATGGGGTAAGCGACTTTGTCCTCCTTGCCTTTGAGTTTTTCTAAACGGCCGGCCGGTAAGCCTTGGCTTTTCACAATCCAGAGTTTGTCGTAGACCTGCTTAAAGCGGGGGTAGCGGTAATAGCATTCTTTGTCGAAGAAGGGCATTTTACTGGTGAGCCGCGTATAAAATGGGTCGGTATAGGGATTAAAATAACCCATGGACGAGCACCATTGCTCTTCGTAGGGCATTAATTTTTTAAAAATATCGGACATCTTAACTATAATAAATATATATTAAAAACATATACATTTATTTAAATAATGTCGTTTATCATAAAAGGTGGTTATGACATGCTTCGCAAGCAAGTTGTAAATGTTTCCTTAAAAAAGACGGATAAGTGGTCGCAAGGACTCGTTACGGTCAAGAAAAATATGTTCGTCTATAACCTCGTTCCGCGATATGACAATACAATCGAGTTGGTGAAATACAATGATGTACACGCGTTGCTCTTGAATAATACCATTATTTATGAAAACAAAAAATTATTCAATTATAACATTGAGTTGCAGGGGTTTAAGGAGTTGCTTGTATATGATTCGAATCCACATGATTATCTGGAGTGTCAGTATGTGGATATATATGCGTTGAAACACTTTGGTCGGTGGCGGGAGTTAAATTAGATTTCTATCTCATATTTTGTCTTCACTTTCTCTCTAAAAATACCAAGTTGTTCTTCTAGGTTGTAATTTTCCGGCAATACCATCCGCAAATTAAAACGCTTCTCATTATCTTTTTTATCAAATATCATATGAAATTTATCGCGTTCATTTTTAATGGTAACATAGGTTGGTAGGCCAATATCATTCTTTTCTGGATAAATATCCTGCGCCAAATCATCCACCACCTTATTAATCAATCGTAATTTTTCCATGATGGGTATTTTATTTGACTTGGTGCCAATCCAAATTTTACCTAATTTGGGGTGTTTTTCTATTTTGAAATATTCACGTATTTTTGTTTCTTCTTTATCAAGAAATTCATGGTAATAATTCACGTATCGTTTCATCATGTCTTGAGTAATTCCCTCGGGTAAAGGCTTGGCATTATGTTTTCGTGCTCTTTTTGTATCGGCCATAATTCCTTTCGAATTTTGTTCTTGCTCTTCTCTCGTTGCAATTCGTAAATTTTCCATCGTATTATTTAAAGGGTTGCGGTCAATATGGTCTACGCTAACATTTTTAGTGCCTTTTCCATTGCCGTAACAATTCATAATGATTTGGTGGATATATAAATTATTAGAACATACAATATAACCATTTTGGTGATTATAAAACGTTATTTTTTTTCCATTATTCTGTATACGTTCATAATCCATTATTTTTTGGTAAGATTCTTTGGATAAAATACACAAGATATCTTTTTCACAATACATAAGTAGCTGTTCTTCATTTTTGCTCGTCATGATTTTCCACATCGGATTTTTAATCACACACGCATCATTACCAACCGTATAATGATGGCCTTGGATATAGTCTATTACATTATAGTTTTTTTTAACTATATCGTGATACTTGTGATATATTTCTACATTAGAACGACGCAAATCGTGTGGATTATTATTTTTGAAAACGTAATTAATGTTGCTGGAATTATATATAAAGATATGTTCCAGTAAGGAAAACCGTTTGTAATTATATAAATAGGACGGATATACATCAGTTTCGCTGATAAAATTAAATTTTTTCCCCGCTAAAACAAACGCATTGAAATCGGTCAAATCCAAATAATATTTTTTTCCGGCAAAATCCAAGACTCCGCATAAGAGCGTTGTATCAATTGTAGTGATGACCTTCATGGCTGACTGTAAAGCAGTGTGAGCGGACGCGGTTGGCGATTCAATTTTCTCGTTAATCATATTATAATTATTATAGTATGATATGTCTTTAAGTATGTTTTGTAATAATGTAAATGTAATAAATGTTTTTCTTCCACCCAAACCGCTCAGTTGGAATATGCTAAACCGCCCATGCCCGACATGACGCGAAGGACGTTGTAGTTCACGGCGTACACGCGTACCTTCGCCGTGTTGGTGCCCTGAACCGTGGCATTGGACAACACCAGCTGGAGTGTGGCGTTATCAATGCGCGAGAAGTTGCAGGAGCCCGAGGGCTGGTGCTCTTCCGGGCGGAGGGCGAAGGAGTAGACGTTGATACCCTCATCAGGGTTTCGGGTGTGGTGTTGGTAAGGTTGGACGAGGGAGAAGTAAGACCCTTCACGTTCCGAGAAACGGTCCTGGCCGTTAAGCTGGAGCTTAGCGGTGACGACGGGATTCTGACCCCAGCAGTGGAGGTCGAGGGAGGTTTCGGACAGCACAAAGGTGCCGGCATCCGAGACACCCGAGGCGGTTGCGGCGGTGCCACCATTGGTGAAGGGCTGGTTGTTGGTCCATTGGCCAGCGGCAGTGACATCCACTGCTCCGGGGTCAAAGAAGAGACCCGAGGCCGAGACGAAGTCCCCAGAATAGGTCTCGTTCTTGCCACCGAACGCCATGATGGAGTTAGGGAGAGCATCAACACCGTCGGAGTAGTTGAAGGGCTGAGCGCCGAGCGTGCGGAAGAGGGTGGTGCCGGTGGTCAAAGACGAGCAGTAGTCCACATTGGCATCAGGCTGGACGACGAAGACCAACTCTTTGCAGGGGTGGTTGAAGTTCAACTTAATCTTGTTGGAAGACGACCCGACGGACTCATCACCAGTAAATTGCAGCTGTTCAATGAGGTATTCGTGGGGGTTCTGGGCCATACGGCGGCGCTCATCCGTGTCCAAGAAGACGTAGTCGACGTAGAGGGAGGCAGCGACGAGGGACTGGTTGTAGGCGGTGGTAACACGGGCGCTGGTACCGTTGTTGGCAGCGCTGAGGCTGCCGACAGCCCACAGGCACTCATCAATAGGACGAATATCCAAGTTAATCTTGACTTCGTGGTATTGAAGGGCAATGAGGGGGAGCGCAAGCCCAGGGTTGCGGCAATACCAGAATTGGAAGGGCACGTAGAGTGTGGTTTCCGGGAGGGCATTGCGGGGCTCGCAGACTTGGGTGGGGGCGCTGGACGAACAGGGACCATCAACCGCAGAGAAAGACGGGTCCGTGATGAAGGTCAGCTGGGTGGTGTTGCCGACCATCTTGAAGTACCCTCGTTCCTGTTCCTTGGACAGGGTAAGCTGGTTCCACAAGTGCATCCAGTCACCATATTGGCGGTCAATGCGCTGACCTCCAATTTCGACTTCAACCTGGGAAATCATCTGCTCCCCAGGGAAATCGAGCCAACGGGCCCAAACACCTGCGGCGGCAGCCCCCGAGGTGTTGGCCATACCTTGGTTAATTTCGGGCAAAGTCACCTGCAAATAGGTGCGGTAAGCCAAATCACCATTACGGCTGATGGTGCAGGTCACCCGGCGACCAAAATCGGCTTGACCGTTGAAGGTCTGCTCAATCGATTCCATTGAGAAGTTGGTGTGGCGACGGTAGGTCACCTTCCAGAAGGTAATTTGCGGGTTGCCCGTCAAATAAACATCTTGTGCGCCGTAAGCTACGAGTTGCATCAAACCTCCTCCCATTGTTATATTATGGCTAAAGAAAATAATTTTATAAATTTTAATTTATTTAAATATGTTTTTTACGAAATAGTATAAAAAACACACGCAAAACTATGGAAACAGTCTAAACTTTCTATTTTTTTTTGGATAAATTCGCTTCAATGAATGTTTGTAGATATGTTTCTAAATAGACCTCCTTTTTATTTTCGTGTTTTTTCCAGAAAATGTATTTGTCCTGTCGTTTTTTCACAGCCCAACCAGCATCAATGGCATTGTTAATAAAAGACATTTTTTGTAGTTCGACAACCCCCACATTTAAATCCGCGGCTGCGACATTTAATTCCATTTTAGCAATAGGCCAGAAAACATTAATTATTTCTAAACCAAATTCGCAAATGCTTAAATAAAAGGCTCTTTAAATAATATATATGCCTGCGTTTAAACATAAAAATGTAAAAAAAATCGTAGTATCAAAAAAAAATATCACGACCCTCGATGGCAAACATAAAGAAATTATTGATGGTTTTACCACGGACAAAGAAGAACAAATGCCGCTTTTACTAAATGAAAAACGAGAGATTTGTATGAAATTAAAAAATGTGAATTTGACCGTCGATGAACGGCTGGATTTATATGATACCTTAACCGAGATTAAAAAGAAAATTGGCGCCATCAAAAAAAAGGAAAAAGAATATTTACTAAATAATTCGTCGTATGTGTTTGATTATTTCGAAAACAAAAAGAAAATAGCCGATTGCGCAAATAAAACCACCCTGCTCGATAAATTTTTTAAAATAAATACAGAAGACCATGAATTGATGGATGAACTCGGCAAAGAGCGGAAAAATATACAAACCTACATGACCAATGTAGATGAGAGTTTTCTCGATATTAATAATTTTGTGATACAGACGGAGACGTGTAGTTTTTGTAATAAAGGCGAAATGATTGCGGTGGATTATGAAGGGATATTAATCTGTAATTTTTGCTCGACGAGTGTAAAGTATTTGGTGGAAAACGAAAAACCGTCGTACAAAGAACCGCCCAAAGAAGTCTGTTTTTATGCGTACAAACGCATCAATCATTTCCGCGAAATCCTGGCGCAATTTCAAGCCAAAGAAACCACGCAAATTCCCGACGAAGTGATAGAAAACATCATTCAGCAAATAAAAAAGGAGCGTATCGATTTAACCCATATGACGAATAAGCGGACGAAAGAAATTCTCAAAAAGCTGGGCTACAATAAATATTATGAACATATTCCGTTTATTAAAGATAAGCTGGGCATCAAGCCGCCGATTATGAGCTCGGAGCTAGAAAATATGCTGTGTAATTTGTTTATGGATATTCAAGGACCTTATGCGAAATTTTGCCCCGACGACCGTGTTAATTTCTTGAATTATTATTACACGGTGTATAAGTTATGCGAACTCCTCAATCAGCATCACTTCTTACCTTATTTTCCAATGTTGAAGGATAGAGAGAAGCGGATAGAGCAGGATGAGATTTGGAAAAAAATATGTGACGAATTGGCCTGGGAGTACATCCCGACGATATAGGGGGGAACTCTTCCGCTACGCATGCCCGGACCCCCCGCCCTCGGGTATGCCTTTTTATATTTTTTAAAAATATATAAAGAATTAACCTATCATTACTTTAATAATGGCTACATCATTAGCAGATGCAACTTGGAAAAATACAACAGAGTTTGTCCCACTTGTTACGGAGGGTAAGGTTATAAAAGTGTACGATTGCGACACAATTACAATCGCAACCAAATTTCCTTATTTGACAGCATTAAATGAAAGCAATACAATCTATCGGTTTCATGTTAGATTACTGGGCATTGATACACCAGAAATGAAAACTAAGAATGAAGATGAAAAATCTATTGCGCATATGGCACAAAAAACACTTTCGGAATTAATATTAAATAAAAATGTTAGTTTGAAGAATACATCTCTTGATAAATATGGTCGCATTTTGGCAAATGTGTATACGGAAAATGGTGTTGAATTAAGTAAATGGGCAATTGAAAATAGGTTTGCGGTATCTTATGACGGCGGCACAAAAAAATCACCCAAATCTTGGACCGAGTATTATAATACGGGAACTATAGCATAAAATAATTTAACCTATAAATTATTTTATTTTTAAGGGGCTCTGCCTCTTCAACCAGTTTTTGTAAAATTTACTCCCAAGGGCGGGGGTCCGGGGGAAGCACTCCCCCGTCAGCACAACCCGTTATACTCTTTATAGGGCAATATAAATAGTATTCTAATTAAAAAAAACAATAGTAGTGAATTCAATAGCCAGCACCAATTTGACCCCCAGGTCATATAATGATAAAAATAACAATAGAGCAAAATAACAAGAGTAATCAAGGCTATGATGGGTAATCTAACCGCTAACACGAAACCTAAGGATAAATACAAGTAGCCTAATATTTTTTCATATTTTTTCAATTCCACCCACTTCCAAAGTAAATGGGTATTTTTATCGACCGACGTGATAAATTCAACGGGATTATACAATTGTTTGTACGCAGAGACAACCACGAGAAGAAAAAAATAAATAAACAATGCTATATTTCTCAGCGTTGAATAGCTATTTGGAAGGGTTAATAGGATTGCTAAGGGTTGAATAACCCGAATAAGTAGCCACCCCATGACTGAAAATAGTTTATTCTTCACTAAATCTTTGGCTTTTATACTTTTCCATAAAAAATATTCAACTAATTGCATAGAGGAGTAAGAGATAAAGAAAAAATAGACACTCCAATGGTTAAATTCTTCGACCTTGTATTGCGTATAAGTATTGTTATACCATATAAAAATGAGCACAAGCGATGAAAAAACAAAGGTATTCAATGATATATTTTCATTCCAGCACATATATATTTCAACACATATAAAAGGGGCTCTGCCCCTTCAACCCCAAGGGGTTCCACCCCTTCACCCCCAAGGGGTTCCACCCCTTCAACCCCGCTTAGGGCCAAGCCCGCCTCCGAGAGATTTAAAATAATTTAACTTATAAATTATTTTATTTTTAAGGGGCTCTGTCCCTTCAACCCCGATTGAAGCAAATTTACCCGCAAGTGGGGGGTGCGGGGGGTCTAAAAACCCCCCGGGAAGTGCACCAAGTTTGCACCGATGCCAAAGCCCGCCCCAGTTCGCGCGCTGACGCCCATACTCGGCACGTACGTGTCCAAAATGCTAAAGGTGGCCGCGGCCGTCAAAGCAATCAAGGCAATTTCGTCAAATTTCAAGCTTTGTTGGGGAATGGCAAAGGCCGCAATAGCCACCATTAAACCTTCCACTAAATATTTGATAGCGCGTTTAATCAGTTCTTTCATATCGATGCCCAACATATTATATTAATTGTAAAGAAAAAAAATAGAAGGTATATTTTTCTTTTAAAAAAGAACTTAAAATACTCTTAATATATTAAAAATATACAATGGACAACACAAACATAACTTACCGTGTGAAAACTGATGGCTCACCCAACCCCAAATACGTGGATATGTTGGACGAGGATAAACCCCTCGCGGGCCAAAAATTCACCTGTGTGTCTTTTGTCTCTCCCGAGAAAATCATTAAAACGCGCGAATTGTTTAATTTTCAGCAGTTCCTAAAACAATGGGATATGAACAAATCCTTGGAAAAGTTCAACCATTTTTTGAATTTTCTGGCCTATAAATACAATTTGAATTTTGATACTATTTCTAAAGATTTACAGGATTTTTGTAAGGATGAAAAGGATAACTTGTTTTTAACAACCCTCGAAGACGATTACAAGAATTTTATCGACGTGAATGAGGAGCGATTAGAAGCGCAATTTGGCAAAGAGCATGGGTTCCAAACCAGCGTCCGTGGCTTGAAAGTACGTGGTTCTTATCCCACCCAAGAAGAAGCTGAAATGCGCTGTAAACTCTTGCGCGAGGTCGACCCCAATCATGATGTCTATGTCGGCCCCGTGGGCTTGTGGATGCCGTTTCACCCCGAGTCCTACAAGACCGGGCGGGTGGAGTATTTGGAAGACGAATTGAATCAAATTATGCAAGAGAAGAACAAGAATGAAGCTTCAGCCAAGGTGGAATTTGAGAAGCGCGTCCGCGACACCAAGGAAAAGGCCATGGAGGACAATAAGCGAAAGGCCATCGCAAGCGGCAATGTGCTAACGCAGACCATTGATGAAGAAGGCAATTTGATTAGCGTAAAGGACCGAAAGGAAGATATTTCCGTCGCGGATTTGCGAAAGGAATTGTTTGAGGGCGAGAACATTGTGACGGACAAGAACAGCGACCGCGGCTTGAGTAAGGTGGCGGAGGTTCGCGCGCTGGCCGAGTAAATATAATATTGCTATAATGTATAAAGAACTGGAATGAATGTTGTCAAAACGCAAATTAGCGCAAACTTACGCATGGAATTAGAAACAATCTTAGAAACGCATCTTAATCATTTTACTAGCCGGAGTAAATTGATTAATCACAAGTTATTGTACTGCAATAAATGGACGGAAAATAAATATGCTTATTTAATTCCATTATTATACGCAGAATGTGTGGAATTAAAACAAGATATAGACAACTATACCTTATTACAAGTGAATATCATCAATGCGCCACCCGACTGCGTGGACCAATTATTTCATATTGATTATTTAGGGGACAGTATCAGTTATTTTATCCCTTTCGTGGAATTAACTGACCTCAATGGCACGGCGTATTTGAAATTTCTAAACCCAGCAAATCATTTGGTTTATTATGATGAATTATTAAAAATGAGTGCGCTGTATTTAACCCAACCGGAAATTATCGCGTATCTCTCCACTTTGAATTTACAAGAGGGAAAAGACTATGAATTTGCGGCGGCCAATGCGGACGCCTTCGCTTTATTGCGGATGCCGAACCACGTGTATCACCGTGGCCAAAAAAATCGGTCAGGCAAAGACCGGTTCATGCTGAATATCCTCTTTTCGATGAAGAACGCATACGACTATCCTATTCAGGAGATTATAGAGGATTCGGAGATTGATGAAATTCAGAGGGCAGATGATATATTAAAAAAGAGAATGTAAAGACTAATACTTAAGAGAATATATAATGGAACCGACCGATTTAGTTTCTTTTCATTTACGTATTGATGCCTCTCTAAAAACTATCTTAGAAGATGGAAAAATAGAGAGACATGAAATTCCGCGACTAGTCTTGCTGCTTTCCGAGCTTATTGTGACCAGCAAAGCACCGAAATTGACACCCGAGTTGCTTACCACTAAGCTGAATGAGATGTATGCGTATGTTATGAGCCATTATAATCTGTATCCGGCGGATGAATTAGACAAGGTTGCGTATAAACGAATGTTTGATATAGCCGTAAAATTAGCGGTCTATAACCCCAGGTTAATAAAAGAGACGAATTCTTGTTTGTCTTGTATCTTTTAGATACAAAAAATTGAATTATAATACAAAAATTAAAATTCAATTACATATAAAAATGGCATACGCAGTAGAAACAGAAGAGCCCACCGTCTCTTTAGTGACCATAACGCAATACGCCCGCCGAGACTGCCTTGCCAATCTCGCCTATCTCATTCAGCAGCAGATTTATACGAATATCATCGAATGGGTTATTGTCGAAGGCACTCCAGATAAAGCGGATTCCATTGAAAATACCAAACTCATCAGCGAAATGAAAAGCCCCATACCCATTCACTTTATCCGCTTGGTTTCGGGGCAACCTTTGAGTGATTTACGCAATGCGGGCAATGAAGCATGTCGAGGCGACATTATCGTCTGCATGGACGACGACGATTATTATCCACCCACGCGGGTTAGTCATGCAGTTTGTCAACTGCAAAATTCAACGGCGCTTATCGCAGGATGTTCGAAAGCCTATATTTATTTCTATGCCACCTGCCAATTCTTTCAGTTCAAAAGTTTCGGCAAAGGCCATTCGACGAACAATTGTCTCGCCTATAAGCGTGCCTATCTAGAAAATCATAAGCACGCACCGGGCCTGTCGAAAGGGGAAGAAAGCAGTTTCACTGACGAATTTCAGGAACCGATGATACAACTTGACCCCATGAAAACCATCGTGATTTCGGGGCATGGGAACAATACGGTGGACAAGAGTAAGATTTCGCCGGAGATGCTGACGGAATTAAATGCGGCCGCGCTAATTTTAGACTATATTCCTTTGCCGATACTCTTGAAAATGGAAAAAATATTATATAAGTGAAGCAATCTTTGCTAAGTGAATATAAAATTTAAATACTTTCTTTTAGAGCATCAAATCGCAGGAGAAATATAAAACAACCGGTTTTCGTACATTTTTCAAGCGCATTAATGGATATATTTTTTGGTGGGGTATTTTTTAATTTTGTATTTAGTTCATATAACTTTTCCGACAATAAATAGGCGTCTGAATTCGTCAGCTTATATTTTGAATAGACGAAATCCAAAACCTCGATAAATCTATCGCGATTCATATTCGGTGTATTTGGATTTTTTGTTGCCGTAAAATGGCTGCTAAACCGGCCGACCCATTCATTAACAATTGCTTCAATAGCCTTACGTTTTTGTTGGTCGGTATCAAACATATAGAGGTCGGGTACCGGATTGCTTTTATTTAAGGATTGAAATAAATCGATGGTTTGTCCTGTTGTCATATTAAAACGTAGACTGATGATTAAACTTTTTGCGTATAGCCATTCCGCGTTATTGTTGCTGCCAAAAATAGTTGGTGTCAAATAATCAATGGGTCTATTATTTTCTTTTTTAATTATCTGTAGCGCATGAAATCGGTGAATTCCATCAATAATGTGTAAAACATTATTTTCATACGTCATGTAAATCAACCAATCCACTTCTTGTTTTTTCGTGTATATATATTCGGCAATTTCATTACAGCGGATAACATCCGGTGGACGGTTATATTTCCAGTTTCCAAGTTTTTTCATAGAGGCGGCCGCTAATAAATCTTCGATTGTACATTTGACGATGATATGGTCTTCGGTAAAATGGTGTATAATTTCCAATGTTGGAAGATATGTTTTTATGAGTGCGGTCGCCATATTTGATTACATTATATTTTTTTCTATTTAAACAATTCAATTTTAAAGAAGAGTCTATGTGAAAAAAATTATTACATAGTTTATAATGAATAAGCTACAACAAAGAATGTTGTTGTTTTTAATAGGCTGTATAGGCATTCGTTCTCTCTTTGTGGTTCTTGCCAAGTATGTAAATACAAATTATTTGAAATATTTAGGTTACTTGGCCTTAGCGCCTGCGATAGGTTTTATTTATATCTATTTAACTGGTTCCAGAAAAACCGGCCCAGAAACAATGGGCGAGAAAATATGGTGGAATGATTTAAGACCTATCCATTCTATTTTTTATTTTTTATTTGCGTATAATGCGATTAGAGGGAACAAACAAGCTTGGATATATTTATTGGCCGACGTGTTACTTGGTTTGATAAGTTTTTCAATATATCATTATGTAAATGGTGATTTTTCAAAACTCTGGAAGTCCGAATGAATTAAATTTTATACAGGCTGCGTTTAACTCTATACGGGTAAGATGCGGTTGTTTGTTCAATACATCGCCAGTGCAGATATAGGTATCTTCTTGGCAAGTTGCGCAATAATCGCTTAAAATATATTTCGCGCAGAATTCTGCTGTCAATTTTTGATAATTTAATAAGTATTTCACACTTAAATTATCTATACTTGCTTCTAATTCGGCAATAGGGTAGCTATTATGCAGCAAATCAGTATCGGTTATCATTATATAAGTGAAACAAAAAAGTCTTTTATTACATATTGAAACCCATTTTTTCTTGTTGCCGTTTTTCCATCGCCTCAATCTGCTCCTCCATTTGCCGGTTTTTTTCTTCAAGCAGGGTCATCTTCGCGTCGCGTTCTCGAAATTTTTCTTCCAAGGCGGCGAGCCGCTCTTCATGGTCATCGCCTTGGCGAGTCGTGGGCCACGTGTTGTACATGTCATCTTCTTCGTCGTCTTCTTCGTTTGCTACTTCGTTTGTGTCTACTTCGTTTGCTACTTCGTTTGCTACTTCGTTTGTCCACCCGAGTAAAATTGCGACGAGATGTTTAAATGCGCGATTTTGCTTTTCACTGTAAAGTCCGTCCAGCAATTTATAGATTGTTTGCTGGTTTCTGTCAATCTGCCCAGCGTACGCCGAAATAATATGCCGCAATTCACTTACCTCTTTTTTCGTCTCTTCCAAAGCGTTAAAGTTTTCCATTTTTCTGTTTGTCGGTTTTTATTTAGAGCAAAATAAATAAAAAGTAATTCAATTTTTTTCAACCCACAACGTCTTCTTAAAATTTCAAGTAAATTCATCTATATTTCCCCGCACAAAAGCCGTAATTAAAATATCCTTGGGGATAAAGGCGACCACGTTGGTCATTTGGTCCAAGCCGCCCAGATTCATCGCCGTTGTCATCGCAATGAGGCACGCTGTTTCGGTGCGCAATTTAATTGGAATATCGGCTAATGCTCTTGTATTTGTCAGGTGCTTCATTTTCGTAAAATCGTTTCTATTTGCGCGCATATAGGATGTAATTAAAATTTCCGTGGGAATGAGTCCGAGCACTTCATAGATTTGCTCTAAGGTGCCTGTTTTTATAGCGGTCTTCATGCGATTTATACACGCGCTTTCACTTCGCAATTGCATGGGAATATCGTTGAACTTCATGTCTTTTGTCATTCGGGGTTTGTCTTATATTCTTTTTAGAAAAGTAATTCAATTTTAGGGGGCTCTGCCCCCTGACCCCCGTTTGGCGGATGTGGAAGGCGGATGCGGAAGGCGGATGCGGAAGGCGGATGTGGAAGGCGGATGCGAAAGGCGGATGCAATCGATGGAGATAAAACACATTTTGCGTCCGCCTTCTGCGTCCGCCGAGCGGGGGCCAGGGGGCAGAGCCCCTAAAAAAAAGAGTAATTACTCTCTTCGTTTTTTTAAAATTGTTTATTCAATAGGGGCTCTGCCCCTACAATCCCGTCTGCCCTAAGCGCAGCAAGTCCTACAACCTAGTTCCACCACAACACTCCAGCATCCTCTGCTTCTTCTTCATCCGCCGTTTGCGTCCGCCCTTCCCCTTGAGCGGGGGCCAGGGGGTGTCCCCCTAATTCTGTTTCGATTGTTTTTAGTTCGCCCACATTATACCCAGCCCAGCCTTGTTCGGCATACTTCACATACTCATCTTTGCGAGTCTCTAACAGCAACTGAATGAGCGGTTGAATCAGCTGCAAGGGGGTTATACCGTTTGCGTTTTTCTGATAAATAAGGCGCGGGTCCGTTTTGGCGATTTCCAGCATGCGTTCAACACTCGTCAACCCTTGCTTATACTGGTTGTGTTCATCGCGCCAGCCCGGCCGCACACAAGCTGGGCAATCGTATTCATAGCTAAACCCATTGCCATAGGAGAGAATCCCCCAATGCAATTTGTTGTTGCCAAAACTCTCGCAAATACATACTACTGGCTTGGCACAATTGCAATGGTCCCAATCCGCACTCAATTGAGATAAGATTTTACACGTCCTGGTGCAGGCGCCCGTTTCCGATACGGTGGCTTTCTGGCGGAAGTCGCAGGCCGCACAAAAGACCGGATGATAGCCGACATACTCTAACCCGTTGGTTAATCCGTCTAAAGCATCCCACTTATCCAAGCCGTATAATTCGGGTAAGCGACCATTGTTGTTGGCTACCAGCCTTATATTTACAGAATGCTTGGCACAGAGCCACACCGGTAGGGTTGTATCGTAGGAACCATGCCCACGGTCGCGGTCTTTCTGCCGCGGGCGCACATGCCACACAACCTCATGCACATTTTCGTGCCCACCACACGTGCCATAAAAGCTGGCTTCACACTTCCATTCTCTTTGCTGCTCAGCTGGCTTCTCTCTCTGCTCCATCTGCTTCTCTGGCTGCTTCTCGCTTGCTGTCTGCTCTGGCTGCTCTGATTGGTTCATCATTGTTTCACTGGAGTTACCTTTTATTCTTTTTTAGAAAAGGATTTCAATTTTTTATTTAACTTGTAAAAACAAAATGTACATATGGGCCTTGTATACGCCTGTAATATTATACCTTCGCATTTGTAACTACAATATTTTTTATTACATTTACAGCATATTTTTACGTTAAAATCTGGCTCACCACATTCATCGCATTTTAAACTAACATAGTATTCATCGTTATTCATTTTAATATAAGTACGTAATTTTATATTAAAATTTTTTGTATGTCTTGTGCTTTTTATATGTCTTGCGCTTTTTGGTTGTTTTGCGTCTTTTGCGTCCGCCTTTTCGTGTTGTTGAGAAGCTGCTAGGCGTTCCCTCCATTTTTACCAAAAATTTATTGTACAAAACTAAAGCTTGACTTGCTGTAGGTCTATTATCAACATTCATTATAACTAAATTTTTTATAACACGACTTAGATTAACAATCACATTTTCTAAAAAAATTTGAACATCCTTACTTTCGGTCTCATCTAATTTTACGAGAAGTTCACTCAATATTTTTTTTAAAACACAGCCCAATGACCAAATATCGTTTTTGATATAGGTTTTCGGCGGTTCTAACTTTTCGTAATATTTATCTGGAATTATAGATATTTCAGTATATGCTTTCATTTCATTCTTTTCCATTCTATATAATTTTAAATAACGAACAATATTGTTATCTACACTTTCAATGTTTTCAATATCCCCAAAAAAAAGTACATTAGGTAATAGGCCATACAAAGAATAAAAATATTCAGGGGATACATATCCTGCCGTATAGCCTTCAATATCATCACCTGATTGCCATTCACTTTTTAATTTTTTAGTAGGTTTATCAAAAATAGCGTTTCCAAAATCAATAATTTTGAATTGTTTATCTCTTTCATCCAGGACAAGATTTTGTGGCTTTATATCACAATGATAAATTTTTGCTTCATTCAATATTTTTACGCCAACAAATACATTTTTAACTGAAATTAAACACTCTTTTATTTCCTCAATTCCGTTTAAGTTTGGTAGAATGTTTTGCATTGGTTTACCTAAATAGCTAAAATTAATAGCATTATAACTAGGAATGAGTTTTTTATTACTACTGTTAAGACTACTGCCACGACGCATCCAATCAAGCTCACCTATCTCTTTTTTTTCATAGTTTGCTGGAAGATTAATCGCATTAAAAGTTAATTTTTCTTCCTTTATCTTTTTTTTTGGTATAGTTGTACATATTTTTTTAATTTCTTCATTTTCTTCAATTTTACCGCATGTTTTGTATGAGGATAAAAAATAGTCTTCATTTTCATCTAATCTCTTTAATTGTTGGTTATTTCTATCAAAATTCTTCATTTCACTCGTATAATTTTCATCTTCAACAAAAAATTTAGTTGCAATCGGTTTTATACACGGTTCAGAAACACATTCAGATTGTTCGCCACAATCGAGCCCTGGATAAATTACACAACCGCTTGCGCCACAACTGCATATTTTTTTATTTTTTCTTAAAGAAGAACGCGCTGTTGCCATTTAATATATATGTGTATAAAAATAGGGGGGACACCCCCCTGACCCCCCGGAGCTAGGGTGGGGTGGTGCTTGGGGAGGGGCAAATACAAATTACAACTGACCCCAAGCTGCTCACCCAAGCCGCGCACCCTAGCTCTGACCCCAAGCCGCGCACCCTAGCTCCGACCCCAAGCCGCGCACCCAAGCTGCCCACCCTAGCAGCGGGGGGCCGTGGGGGCAGAGCCCCTTTACCACTTCGTCGTCTTCTTCACACTAATCTTCGGTCCTTGTCCGCGTTTTTTCACACTGCCTGGGTCATAGGCCGCATCTTCATCATCCGATTGCAAATCTTTGGACAATTCCCAGAATTCCTTCGAACCCAGTTTAAAATCCGCGTGGTGTTCGGCTTTATACCAGAAAATCTGGTCGTGGAGTTTATTGGATTTGGAATTGTTGTTAATGACCAGACATTCAAAATTTTCCGTGCACTGGTCCATGACTTGACAAAAGGATTCAAAGGTCGGAAACATACCGGCGTAATTCTCCCAAATGCGCTTCCTATTCGCAATATACGGCTCCCGCAAAATAAATACATAATCAATGTTCGTCCGCAGATTGGGGGGAATACCCAGCGGGTACTGCATCGTTATAATCAGCATAATTTTCCAGTGCCGCCCGTTCATGAAAAGCAAACGCATCATTTTGTCGCGTGTCCAAGTCGCATCGTAGAGACAATCATCTAAAATAACGAAAGCGCGCGGGTCAATATTACAGCGTTTAAATTGCTCCAATTCTTTTTTGACTTGCTTTAAAACCGTCTTTTGCCTTTTCAAGATATTTTCAATAATGGATGTATTGTATTCTTCGTGAATAAAAAGTTTGGGCACATGTGCACTGTAAAAACCGTTTCCGGCTTCTGTACCAGAAATGACAGTGCCGATGGGGATATCCTGGTGATAAAACAATAAATCTCTCACTAAATAACTCTTACCCGTATCACGCCGACCGATTAAGACAACGACTGGACCTTTATTTTCATCGGGTCTAAAACTGATGTGGCGCATATCAAATTTTTTCAATTCCAACGTCATTAATCTGTATTATATATTAATCAATATGAATAACCGCATACGAAAAACGAATGAGTTAAAAAACTAATAATTTATATATATTACAAGTAATAATGGACACGGGTGCGAAAATGGAATTGGGTGCGAAAATGGAATTGGGTGCGAAAATGGAATTGGGTGCGAAAATGGAATTTACTTATAAAAAAGAGGATAATCAAAAACTTTTCAAGAGTTTAGAAGAAAATCCAGCATTTGGTATAGTGGCCGCACAAAACTATATACCGCTGTACAACACTTATTTCGCATTGACCAAAAGCAATTCGAACGCCATTATGTTAAATCAGCATTGGCGGCTACAAGAAATTTTAACAGAAGAAACGGACAATATATTTACCTGCCACGTTAAAAATGAGAAAACAAAGGAAACACGAAAAGTATTTTTAAAATTTAGTCCGTTGCTGGACCCCATTAAATATTTACTCGGGAAATATGACATAACCGATACAACATTGCTAAACTTACCTGCGTTTGATTCAAGTGCGTGTAATCCGAAAACGAGAGATTACAATAATTCGGCTTATGTCGACAGTTTTTTTACTTATTTATCGAGTAAATTATTACACACGCACGGCTTTATTCATGGAATGGATTTTTACGGCTCTTTCTTGGCTTTGAAAACGGATTTTCGCATTAATATTATAGATGACATTGAATATTTGAGTGATTCGAGTTTTTTCAAGAAGAATGATAAAATTTTATATGAATTGGAAGAAGGCGGCAATGCGGAACTGAGCGATACGCGCAATTATAAGAAAAAGTTGAACTTTTCGGATAAAATCATTCAACTGGAGGACATAACGGATTTGAAAGAATTGGACGCGTTTGTGAATGAGAATTGTACGGGTGAACCGGAATTGGTTACCATCGAATTAACGGATTTGGAACGAAACTCCACCAAATCGCATACCAGCTCTTGCTCTTCGCGCACATCGAATACGTCCGAAGGGGAGGATACAGTAGACGAGGACGAGGCAGACGAGGCAGAGGACGCAGACGAGGTTGTAGAGGCAGAGCCCCAATGGGAAAGCGACGAAGAAAGCGAAGATGAAGACGAATTGATAGCCAAAATAAAGAAATTTCCAGTGCAAGTGATTGCCTTGGAACATTGCGAAAGCACGTTAGATGATTTTATAACACATGGGAAAATTACAACGGAAATGTGGGACTCGATTGTCATGCAAATTTTGTTTAGTTTGATTACTTTTCAAAAAGTGTTTGGTTTAACCCACAATGATTTACACACAAATAATGTCATGTATATGGAAACATCCAAAAAGTTCTTTTATTACAAATTAAATCACGTGTATTATCAAGTGCCCACCTTTGGTAAATTATTCAAGATTATAGATTATGGTCGCGCAATTTATAAATTCCGAGGCCAATTGTTGTGCAGCGACAGTTATCATCCGGCCGGCGATGCGGCAACCCAATACAACTGTGAGCCCTATTTTAATGACAAAAAACCTCGTTTGGACCCGAATTTTAGTTTTGATTTATGTCGGCTGGGCTGCGCGTTGTACGATTATTTGCTGGATGAACCAAAATCCAAAATCGTACAAATAATGTTGGAGTGGGTCAAAGACGACAAAGGCCGCAATATCTTGTACAAAAAGAACGGGGATGAACGGTATCCCGATTTCAAATTGTATAAAATGATTGCACGCACTGTAAATAATCACGTACCGGCGCAAGTGTTGAGTAATCCCTATTTTGACAAATTTATTGTGCCGAAGAAAGAAGTCGCGAAAAAAATAGTCATGGATTTGGATGCGATGCCATGCTATATGTGAAACAATGCTATATGTGAAACAATGCTATATGTAAAAAAAAGTTCCGAAGAACCCTTTTCTTTTTTTTATAATTTATTGATACATAATTTATTGATACTTTATCAATCGTGATAATAATCCTCTTTATTGTAGGAATCGTCGCTGGAGTATACGTAGTCGTCGTCTGACATGTCCATTGGCTCAAGTGCGGCTTCGGCGACGCTGATAGCGGTTTCCGTCAAGTTTAGTTCTGCGCCGAGAACTTCTGCGGCGGCTGCTTCGAGTTGCGTTTGTTGATAAGAGAGCCAAGGCGCACTATACCAGTTTGCGGGCGCGAGCGAACTGACGTCATTACCTGAGATATCCATGTCTTCCAATACGGCTTCGGCCACGTTGATGGCGGTTTCCGTCAAATTTAACTCTTGGCCGAGTGTGTTCATCGCAAAATCTTCGGTCAAGTACCAATTCAAACGGGACTCAGCGTCTGCTCCGCTTGTGTCTGCTCCGCTTGTGTCTGCTCCGCTTGCGTCTGCTCCGCTTGCGTCTGCTCCGCTTGCTTTTGGCACATCCGGGAATTTTTGTAACAAATCTTCTAATCGCCGAATGCGCTGTTCTTGTTCGACATTGGCTTGCTCCTGTACATACGCTTGATAGCCGAGCCGCATAATGCGCTTGTCGTTATTGCTTAAACGGCGCTTGGTGTTTTCAAACGCAACCCAGTACCACGGGTCGTCATAAACAATACGCGCTTGCGCTTTTGGCCCATAAATGCGTTGCTGGAAATTGTACGCAATCTCGTTATCATACCAAGCGCTGAAATAAATGAACGCCTTGTAGATGGGGTAGCTGCGTTTCTTGCTGTCGGGCATCCGAATAATACTTACCTTGTATACACGGCCAATATGTTGCTGATGGAAAATATCCACAATTACCTGTTCATCAATCCATTGCGGAAAGACACGCGGAATCATTAACGAGAGGGCTTGGTTGACTTGAAAAGACATTTTGCTTTTTTAAACGGTTTGGGTTATGATACTCTAATATATGAAAAAGTAATTCAATTTTTTGCAATTTTCATATATTATCTAAAATCCAGGTACATCAGTGAATACATTGGTAATTGTTTTAACCACGGCGTTGTCGGGCATAAATTCATCTATAATATATAGCCCAATGATAGCGCTTAAATAAACAATAAGGGTATCACGAATCAATTCTTTCATGGGTTTTGCTTCATTTTTTGTTATGCGCATTTCTACAAATTTCAGCAATAAATAAATGAAAGCGATGATGCCGGAATGAATGATATATTTTTCCATATATTAGGGTATGAATTAATGTATGGATATTCTCCGCATAGGGGGTACCCCCCTACAACCCCTAGGGGCTCTGCCCCTACACCCCGCCTCCGGCGCTCTTCCCCCTAAACCCCGCCTCCGGTGCTCCGCTTAGGGGTTCTTCCCCTACACTCCGCTGGGGGGGTCAGGGGGGCTGCTTTGCATGCCCCCTTTAGGTAAGCACCTCAAAGTCCAACACCGGTGGTTTCAATTCAACTGGTTTATTCAAATCATTGATATCAATAATGTCTAATTTAATATTATCGCCTATCGTTAAACGTTCGTCTTCGTCTTCGTCATCTGCAAGCGACTCTTCGAGTTCTTCTAAATTTTTCTCATCTTTGTGTGAATTAATAATGGAAGTAATACCTTTTATGTCCACTGCCGTATCATTATCGGCAAACGTGATTTTATTCTCATTGGTTTCAGGTTTCGTTTCGGTTTCCTTTATTTTTTCGGTTTCCTTTATTTTTTCAGGCTCTCGCTCAGGCACCACATCCGGCAATGGTTCTTCCACTTCTTTGACTTCGACATCTTGTTCTTCAGTCTCATCCATATAGGCGCGCAAAATATGCTCGACTGGCACACTATCGCGTATCGCATTTAAAATACATTCTTTAATGATGATTTCGATTTCCCGATTATTTTTCTGTGTTTGTAGCGGCGCAATATTTTTCTCAAACAAATAAATATTCGTGTATATTTTGCGTGCCACGTGAATATAAATTTTATGAAGAAAATCGCTAATGGATGGCACGTCAATATCGATTTTCTTCTGCTTGCTGCCTACGCGTACACAGGTCAATGCTTTCAGCTGAATAATATGTACACAGGTCACCAGTTCTTCTAAATACGTACACCCGGAGGTTTCTATGATGCGGCTCTTTTCCGTATCAATAATCGTTTGATTCCATTTCGGTACTCGCGTCAAGAAATTCTGAAAGGTCATGAGATATTTATCCGTTTCCTTGTTATCCTGGCATAATTTCCAAGCCTCATCGAAAATTGATTTCAACCCTTGCGTAACCGATGGCGTGAGAACATTTAACAATCGAGCACACCATTCGTTCTTGGATTCACTCAAACTCGCAACCGAAAAATCATCCATTTTACATAAATGATATATTTTCTAAATCATAATCGGAACGTAACAACATGAAATTCAAGATAAAGAGAATAAAGAGTTTTTCATTGCGAAATTCCTTTTTGACTTTATTAAAGACCAGCAGCATTTGGTATTTTTTCATTTCCGCCAGTGTCGGGGTCTGTTCGATATAGCTCATCATATCTAAACCGCTATAGCCCTTTTCGTATAATTTATTGGCTAGGTCAAACAATTGTGGATAGTCTAGATTTTCGGCTTCTTGTAAGGGCTGAAAAATCTTGTCTAGCCATTTAAACATTTTCTTCGGACTCGGTTGGGTAAACGTTTCTTGTATGTTATGCTTATGTAAATTTACTTTGACACCTTGGATAATGGGTTCATAGACAAAAATTTCACACAAACGCGAGAGAATGGGTTTCAATAATTTGTATTTGTCTTGTACGATAATAAAAAAGCGGGTGGTATGACTAAACAATTCAATACAGCGCCGCAATGCGGATTGCGCGTCAATGGTGAGTTCGTCCGCGTTGGACAAAACAATGGTTTTAAAATTGCCGGCGCCTTCGGCATTCACATGTGTCTTGGCGAAAAATTTCAATTCATCACGTACAAATTTAATCCCTTTCCCGTGTGCGCAATTGACGTACATGACATAATTTTTGATTAATTCCTTGTTGCCTTGGTAAATATCCGTTATGAATTTATGGACAATGGTGCGTTTTCCGCTCCCGCTCGCCCCGTGAAAAATAATATTGGGTATTTTCCCTGTTTTTAAAAAGAAATCGAGTTTTTCAGTTATTTCTGGATGGTATGTCATTTGTTTAAAGTTAACTAAACCGGTTTTAAATCCTATTCACTCTTATATAAGGTCGGCGAGTGAAAAACCTTCTCTCTCTGCGAGGGTGGTAATAACCGCCAAGGTTTCCGTTAAGAGCCGTTTAATGTTTTGGCTTGTATCAAAAAGTTCAACCACTTGTTCATCTTTCATTAGGGCCATTTGTTGACTACTTGTATGTAAAATATTTACCAGGTTAGCGTATCTCTCTTTCTTATATTTTTCGACCACTTTCGCTTGATAATCCTCTAAAAGAAAATCCGCGGCAGTGAAGCGTGCGTGTCCTTGTACTAATTGTGGCATCTCTCTGCTTCTATGTATGTAGGTTATGTTTATATGGTTTAAAGATAACTTGATTAATCAATAGAAGAATGGAAATATATCCGCGGCGCTTAGTTTGGCTGCAAATGAGCGACAATTGTATGTTCTGTACCGACCCAAAGGGGGAGTCCTATATGACCTATGTCGCTTTAGAAGCAAAGATGGGCTATATTTCGTGTATTGACTGTAGAGAGAAGATGCGTGCGGCAGTTGAATACTGGCGGACGCATCGGGCCTATGGCGCAGCCAATCACTTGAAAGACCACACCGACCTGAAAATTAAACGGTCGAACGGCAAGATTGAAGCCGGCTGGTGTTTAAACAATCCTTTGACAAGTTATGATGCGGAGACTGGCTGTGAAACTGTACGCTGTTATAATAAGAGCCAAAATATAGGCAAATGGTGTACGGTGGCGAGTGTTTTGGAATTGAATCTATAAATTATGAATCCATAAATTATGATTTGATATTATACGCATTATAAAACATATAGATTGAGAGAATTAATAAAATAGAGGCAGTGATAACTTTTATAGATTTTTCAGTAAAATTTGTATGATATTTTGCTCCGATGTAAGAGCCTAACATATATGAAAGAGTGATGAGAATTCCTATGAAATAATCTATTCTATTTTCTTTTGCATATTGAATAAGCGCAAATATCGAACCGAAGGGTTCAAAACTAAATAAAACTGTGCCAATCGCCTTTTGATAATCAGAAAAAATACTAAACATTGTTAATAAAGGCAGCATAATTATGGTGCCGGAAATGCCGAGGAGTCCACCTAAAAACCCGGCAAAAATTCCCAGAAATGAAGTATATAATATTCGCAGGGATTGATTCATATATTAAACAATGAAAATTGTCTATAGGTGCACATTGTCTATAGGTGCACATTGTCTATAGGTGCACATTGTCTATAGGTGCACATTGTCTATAGGTGCACATTGTCTATAGGTGCACATTGTCTATAGGTGCACACTGTATAATACGTAGGCCAAAAATAGCCCAAAAAAGTTCTTAGCAAATAAATCTAATATATTGTACATGGAATTTTTTATTTTGTAGGGCAATAAGGCTGCTATGCCATAAATTGCCCATATACCAGAAAAATACCAAAATATTTTTTGCCCTTGACTACTTTGTATGGCAAAATTTTTATAAATAATATAAAACATGAATAGGAATGGCACAAACCCGACGAGCGTTGTTGTTAAATATGAAAATACTTTTTGTTCACCTAAATATCCTGCGTATAACATAGAACAATTTAAGAAAATAACATTGAAAACCACTTCCCATTTGTTTTTTAATTCTGTTAATAAAGAATCACTTTGTATATTTTGTTCTTGATTACTCAAAAATTTTAAATAAAACATAAAAGTAATTAACATGGTTGGCGTGGTTATTATCCAATCATAATAGCGAAAAGGAGTTATGTTTTTAATCGTATTAAAATTCAATACCATCCAAATATAAAAACTAAATTCGATACCTTGGACAATTAATTCCATAGTAAGTAATTCACGAAGAAGTGTAAATGTTGGGGGTATAGGTAATCTTAATACGTAAAAATCGATGATACCCGTAACCAATTGTACAATTAAAGAAAAAATACCAGTATAATAAATATGATTCATACTGTATTAGTGTAAGAATTATATCTGGCTAATATATAATGTCAGCGACCCTATTCAAAAAAGTGGATGCGGGTGATTACATTACTTATAAAAAACGCATCGCCATTGCGGGCGAATACGCGCATGTCACGCCAACGAATCCCGTAAAAACCAACGGGAAACAATACAACCAAAATTTTACGTTTGTTCCTATAAAGCCGGAACCCACTGTTGATATTTCCAACTGCTTGCTAAACGCACAAAACTACGAATTATTAAAGGATTATACGAGTGGTGTCAATTATCTGAAAGTCATCTGTGAATAATATAAAAATTATATTAATATATTTTTTATATATATTTTAGGCCCAGCTGCTTAAGCTCTGAGTGTAGGGATTATTCTTAAACGCATTCAAGATTTCCGGTGCGATGCGGTCCGTGTTTACATTCTGGTCATAACTCTCCGAGACTTTCATCCGGTCCAGTGTAGCGGTGGCGCCGATGGAGGTATAACCAGCGGTGGGACCTGAGCTCGGTACCCACCAACGGTTGTTATCGCGGTCGCCGTCCAGTTTATGAATATTAATATTGTCTTTCTGGTTAAACATCTGGGTGCCGCCTTGATTCGGTCGGTTAATTTGTGTTTTGTTCACATTATTGCGCTGTTTGTATTCGGCTTCATAGGATTTGGTGGCCGCGAACCCATTCGAACCAGCTACCCCTGTATGCGAAACCGTTGTCGTATCTCGTTGTAAACTGACCGGCTGCTGTAGTGAGACCAAATACGCATTGGCGTTTTGATGTTGGACGTTCATATGATTACAATCTAATTCAGCTTCGGTCATTTCCCGAATAGTGGTTTTTGTGCGGTCCGCCGGATTGAACACTTTACCGTTTGAAACCGTCGTGCCGGCATTCCCGCTCGCGCGCATATTATCCACCACGTCTTCTTTCCGGGTGGGGCGCAGAAAATCCATGAGCGGCGAGACAATGGCTTTCATAAAACCGCCAGCGCCTCCGACGACCATCTCATTGCTAGTGGAAGAACGGTTATTGGATAAATTGCTGTAGCTTTGAATGCCATAATCGCCGGTGGTGGGCTGGCCCATCCCAACCGACGAGAAGGTGGCATGGTCTTTGGCGGGTAATACCGGACGGCGCACAGGCATGTATTCACCATTCACATAGCCGCCTTCGGTTTGATTGGCCCGGGAACCGTAGTATTCGGCGGTGGTGGCTGTACGACTGACGTCGCGTAATTCTTCAATACCACGGGCCGTGGGCGCCTTTTCCAGCCCAGTGGTGGTCATCCACCGTTCCGGTCCAGAGGCAAAATATTTTTCCGGCAAATGTTTTTCGATTTTGCCTTGCGTGTCGGTGGTCGGCGCATTTTTAATGTAATAGGTACCGGGCCCTTCGTGGCCTTGCAATTCAAAGGTCGTTTTCGGATTCGTGGCCACCCGCAATTCATCCACACCCCGGTCGAGCCACATATCGCGGGCTTCCATCCCAGAGTTGAAGCCCAAACTACCATCGTTGGTAAAACCTTTATTTAAGCCCGGCGCCACCCGTTGTTCGTCCCACGGCTTGACATTGGCCATACGTGTACCGGGATTGACACGGGATTGCATAAAATCGCTCACATTGGGAGAACCATTGGCAAATTGATAGCCTTCTTGGGGCTTGAACATCGGGGCTTGCTCTTTCTTCGCAAAAAATTGCGAGCCTTGGCCTTGCATGTTATCTAAAACACTCTCGGTTATATTCGTATCGGCCGTGGCTCCGCGAACCTTGCCGCCAAAATAAGGCATCATATTATTGTGTTTAAAACTACTCTTGTCAATGGGTTCCCCTGTCATGGATTTTACAGTTTGGGTGCCACCGCCTACACCATAATTCCCGCTATTGCGTTTTTCTTGCCAGGCGTAATTGGCTGGGTCATAATATTTGTCCGTCGTTTGGTTGGCGTTTATATAAGCGCTGGTATTATTGGAGGTTTTCACTGGTTCCGTTAGCGGGAAATTAAGCGTAGGATTGGGTGGGTTAACACCTGGTAAGGCATTTCGGGTTTGCGTCATATTGGTATAACCTTCTGTCCCGGTAATGTCCGATTTAATTTTTTTATCTTTCTGTTTGGAAATAATATACATACTGCCTAATGCGATTAAAGGAATTGCTAGTTCGGCCATTTATATATATATTATATTTGAATATAAAATATATAGATAACACGCTACCTTTATTGGTCAATCAATTGCCGGGGCGCTTTGGCGACAAAGATATCTTTTTCCAAGATGCGCGTACTTAAATTATTTTGAAAAGTATAGCAGATGTTTTCTTGCGGGTTTAAGGGTAGTATGGCCCATTTGGTTTGTTCTAAATCGCGGTACTCCCAAGCGGGATGCGTGGCGCGCGATTGGTCGGTCGAAGGCGCCGCCGTTTCATACTCTTGTTTTTTCGTTTTAACAGCGTTGAGGCGATATTCATTGGTGGCAATATCATCGCGGTTCGTGTTGCGCGAGAGACCAAAAAGGTCGCTTTCCAAATTAATGGTATTGGTTGTTAAATTGCCACCCCATTTTTGCATGCGAATAAACGGGTCATCCATATATAAAGGTTTGCTGCCATTGCCGGGTACATTCAACATGTATCGCCCCAATCCCGTCGATTCTTGTAATTGCTTATTAATGCGGCAAGGGTCATCGTGAAACCGTGTAAAAGCCATGTTATAATAATATAATATTAAAATTATATGGGATACGGTCGTTGATTGTTCTCAATAACTAGCGGTTTGGGCATATGAACTGGCAAACGGTCAAAAAAGACCGAGGTTGGAATCTTTTTCAGTTGCGGTTTAATGGGTTTTTGTGGAGTCACTAAATTGGTCGAATTAATGCCAAAGAGCAAAGATTCAATATCAATCGGATTCGTAGACAAGGTATTTCGCGGCATACGATTCGGCATGAAACCAATAGTAGGTATGGAAGGTTGGTAGGCACGCCCTTGCGCGTTGTAAAGATAACTGCTATAGTTTCGCGATAAGCTATTGGATTGTTGTTCTAAATTATAGTCTCCGCGAGTATTAAGATTTCGAGTTGAGGCCATTTATATATTACAATATATTTAATAAATTCGCCAAATACTTGTGCTGTATCGTTTGGTTTAAAAGAAAATCGACAATACAGCGATGCAGTAAATCAAAATATTCAAATTTAAACAGTAATTTGAAAATGATATCATTCTCCTCTAAGCGTTTTTCGCCGCTTAATTTAAAGAATGCGAGCATTTCTAGTATAGTTTCATTCCGGCGTGCTTTTTCGAAAATTTCTTTGAATTCAGACGAGACACGTGCGTACAAGTCTAGAATAATTGCGTTAATTGCCTCATCATCCCAATCATTTAAATCAAAGGCCTGGAGGAGTTGTATCCGGTATAAATCTTCTTGGTCCGCCTCATTTTCCATGAGTTTATATGTACAAATAAAATCCGCTTGATACATATTATTACTTCATTAATATCTTTTTATATATAAATGAAATTAAATAAACTTGCGCATTACGGAGATATACTTGCCATACCTTTTTTCATCATCACTTTCGTTTATTTCTATCAATTGCAAGAAAAAACCTTGCTAGAAAATTTAATAATGCTTTTTATTTTTATTTGCTTTATAATGGATGTACTATTTACGTTTATTTATATGTATACAAAATAAATTATGCGCCAAACAATTATGCGCCAATTAATTATGCGCCCAATTAATTATGTGCGATAGGTCGCGCCATCATTGTAATCCTTGTCCCGCGCCAATTCACGTGAAGGCAACCCACCACGAATCCAACCTTCCGCCGCATTGCATTCAATCAAATTCGCGGGATTACTAATCGTGGACTTTACTGTTGGCAGTAAGGGTGTTTGCGAATATTGTAAATAACTCACCTCACTGCTAGGATTGATACTTTTCTTATTGTTGGCAAAATCCCCTTGCTGCATTTGGGCTTCCAAAAGCGGGTCGCATTTACCCCGACCTAAATAAGGAATCGTCGAAAAAAGGCGTTGCGTCAAGCTAATTCGGCATTTCCCGCGCGACAAATCATTAATTAAGAGCTGGGAATTTTCGCCAATATTGGAACCACCCACGCTCGTTTGATAACTGCCAGTAAAATTAATATTCGGCTGACTTGTGGCAAAATCAATCGCACTGCTCAAAGGACAGGCTGGGCGAAATCCGTCCAGCGTATAATTGGCATATTCTGTATTTTGTAATACGTGCTGACTAAAGTCAGTTCTATCTGAGCCAATCCGGGTTGTTTGATAAAAATTATAATCGTGTACCGAAGCCATTATTATATATAATATGATTAAATATAATAAAAAAATCATTGTGGCTATTTAATTTTGCTAGCTATTTAATTTTGCGGGCTATTTAATTTTGCCAGCTATTTAATTTGCCAGCTATTTAATTTTGCCAGCGATGCGGCATATTTCGTACACAAGCAAGTTCATTATTTGTTTCATCGCGACAGGCTAACATATCCCCATAGCAATAATCAGCAAAGGATTTTTGGTCGTTAGGTATCGTGGTATTTGGCATCGGATACCACGCACGCATAGATTGGTCAAACGAAAAACTATCGCCTAAATCGTTGAATAATCGCTGGTCGATGGTGGTATCGTCAAAATTAGAAGCCACAAATTTCTTGGTTTTTTCATTTATATCGGCCTCGACCATAGGTATAAAAGCCGGCGCCGCTTCATTGCGATTTGGATTGTCATTAATCTCGGTTAAAAGCACATTCATAGCCGGATTGACCACGGACGGTTCGGTATAGTTTGGTTTCAAAATATTATAAATAGCACTGTTGGTAAACCCTTCCTTTTTTTTACTACTCTTTTTGCTAAAAAATAAAAGAATAATTGTACCTAAAGTTACGAAGCCGGATAACATTATTTTTATATTTTTTGTTATTAAATATCCCAATAAAGTTAATATAATCACTAGGCGAGAGATTGCGTTTAATTTTTCGTCAAATGACATATTATTCACAGGCCAAATATTCGATATTTCACCAGATTTAAATAAAATATTTGGATTATATAACCAAAATGAAGTAGTCATTTATATATATAATCACAAATATTTTATAGCATGATTTTTATATAGCAGCATTATTTATATAGCATTATTTATATAGCTTTTATTTCTTATTCTTTTTCTTCTTTTGTTCGCGCGTGCTGCGTTCGGCTTTTTCTCCGGTTGAAAATACCAAATTTTCGGCTGGCTGTTGGGCCTGCTGCGCTTGGGCCTGCTGCTGCGCTTGGGCCTGCTGCTGCGCTTGCGCTTGCTGCTGCGCTTGTGCCGCCTGCTGCATTTTCTTCTCTGCCAACTTTTTCAATAACCGCTCCCGATTTTTGGTCTCTTTTAATTTTTGATTAATATTTGATTGCATCGCATCGACATTTACCTTGCCTTTGCTCATGCCCATTTTATTCAACATGCCTTGTAAATCCCCCATACCTGGCATATTTTTCATTTTTTTCATCAATTCGCTGGCTTCTTCGAGCAATTCACTTTCTTTCATATCACCGGCTTTAATTTTTTCGTCGAGTTTCGACCCCACGTTTTTAACTAAACCGAGCAATTTGGTTGGGTTATGAATCAACCGCTTGAAAACATCATTAATCGATTCTGCGTTTTCCATATTAATATTTAAATCCGCCGCGGTTTCTTCCGCGATTTCTCTGGCCAATTTGCCAAGTTTCCCGTTCATCATATTCGTCACATGTTCATGTATTTCGTTGGGGTTTGGCAAATCATCTAAATTAATACCACCTTTGCCTGCTCCGCTTGCGTCTGCGCTTGCGTCTGCTCCGCTTGCGCCTGCGTCTGCTCCGCTCGCCTCTTCTTTATTTTCGCCAAAAAGCGTCTGCATTTGCGATATAGTTTCTTCTAATTTGCTTTTAAACTCGGTTTCATTGATGGTTTCAAATAATTTGGCGGTATCGCCAAAAGAATTACCATCCGAAATGCCGGACACGATGGTAAAAAGGACGAGCTGTAAATATTTCCAAATTGTTTCACGGGTTTTATCGCTAATATTTTCTTTCCACAAGGCTTTAAAACGGAGACCAGGCAAAAATTCACTATCATCTGTTTCAAAAATCTCATTATTTTGGTAGAGGATATCAAAAAATTTGACGGGATATATCGTCTTACAGTACACATACACAAATTCCAAGGAATGCTCTAAACGGTCTTTATCCGTTTCAAAGACCAAATTTTTTAATTCAATATGTAAATTCTCTTCTTGCTCGGGGAAAGAGACCAAAATATCTTTCGTCATATCAATAATAATTTTCTTAAATTCGGTGGGAATTTTTGTTTCAGCCATTATAGTTGATGTAAATAAAATATATTTAAATCAAACTTAATTGATATTATATTAACCGACAATGTGCACCTCGTCCTTGACCAATGTATTCATATCATATACTATTCGCGGGGCGCCAAGAGCGGTTTCAGCTACAGGGAGCGCATACAACTCATCCGTTATGCCAATAGCCCTTATATCTGTTAATAAGGTTGCATATGCTGGCGCCGCAATCGCATTTGCTTCCGCCGCTTTCCCTTTGCTTATGTTTGCCTGCTTAATCGCATCATTCAAGGATTTTACTGCTGATTTGTAGTTTGCAAGGGCGGAATTTTTTGCCGCTATGGCAGCGTTTATAGCGGCTTCATCTTTTCTAACTTGCTCATCTGCTGCAATCGCTTCGCTTATTGGCGATTCGGTTATTACACCCAACGTAGTACTCAAAGTATCAAATTCGTATCCGGTTATCCCCTCGCGACGAGCTTGTCTGCTAAAATAGAAGAGAGCAAACAAAATCATCCCCCCTAAAAAAACACAGAACATACTATTTTTGTTTACTTTTGTAGCTTTTAACTTCATTATATATATATTAAGATTTAACGTTTGTTTTTCTTAAATTATTGTACATATCAGACAGTTTTTTTAAATTCTTTAAATATTGAATGACATTTGCTTTCTCTTCCGCCGTCATATTACGAACGGGTTCCCTTAAAATATCAATCTTGTCAATGACCCAGACATCATCGGTTTCTTTATAACCGTGTTTCTTTCTATAATCATTTTCAATAAAAAAATTCAAGTCGCCATTTTCAATTTCGGTACTATAAAGCATAACAAAATAATCATTGAACATGCGAATCAACAATTTGGGCATCACGATTAATGATTTGTTGAGAGATTTGCGGGCGGACATAATATCCACATTGTTGGGAAACACCCGTTCAATATCAATGATAAATTCCATAAAATGTTTATTAAATGTATCAATGATTTGATTCTTATTCATAATTAATATATTTCATTTATATTTTTTAAATGTTTTTTAAATGTAATTTATTTGACACTATTTTATTTGACACTATTTTATTTGATATCCGTATTTCTTTTTTGTTGTAATTGTTCGAGAGATACTTGGCCGATTGTATCCGGTTGATAGTTGTCCGGCGGCGTATCAATATTCACATTATAATCGAGACTGGCATAGTGATGTTGTTGGCGCATGCCGCCGTCCCCTTTGGCGGAAAGGGAATGTGAATCTTGGTCGAGGAAACTGTAATTGTCTGAAGTCACTCCAAATCCACAATTGTTCATAGAAAATGCTAAAGGTTCCCCGTTGGTTTTGACAATCGGATTTGTGTGCGTTATATTACTGGCTTCTAAATGTTTATTAATATCATTGCCAAAAAGCACATGATGACCTTTATTTAACAGCAGCAGGGCGGGTACTTTTGATACGGTGGGTGGGAGCAGAATCTCTTGGCCGTTTTCTAAAATAATGTAGGTGGCGCCGTTTTTTTTGGTCCGTTTGTCGATATTGATAAAATGCATATCATTTTTTGCGTTTGATTTTGAGACAATTTGTAAGAGTTTGCTACAATTGTCGCAATAGCTGCTATAGTATAGAATCGCGCTCATTATATAAAAAAACTATTATAAACCTTAAAATTTAAACTAATTTATAAGAACACTAATTTATAAGAAAATTGATTTAATAATTAGTTTAGTATAATATAATAAACAGTCGAAAATGTCACAAGCGATATCAGTAAAGAAAGTATCGGCGAAAGAAGCGACCACAAAAGAAGCCACCGTAGCCAAAGAAGCGACCGTAGCCAAAGAAGCGACCGTAGCCAAAGAAGCGCCTCAAGCAAAAAAAACATTAAAAAAAGCACCAGCTGTCATGGAACCGGTTATTTCTAAAATAGCGGAGACCAACAATATCTTAAACTTCACGTTGAGCAATGTCAATGTAAGTATTGCGAATGGCTTGCGCCGGATGGTCGCCGAAATACCCGTCGTTGTCTTTCGTACCAGCCCGCATGAAAAGAATAATGCGAATTTTGAGGTCAATACCACCCGCATGAATAATGAATTACTAAAACAACGGCTCAGCTGTATTCCCATCTTTGCGGATATCGATTTTCCCATTAAGGATTATCTCTTGGTGGTCGATAAACAGAATAAAACCAATACCGTGGAATACATAACAACGGCCGATTTTACGGTCGTTGACCTCAAGACCAATCAAGTGGATAAAAATTTAACCGCCAAACTCTTTCCGCCCAATCCACTCACGGGCGATTACCCGGAATTGGTTCGGCTCTTGCCGCGGGTATCCGAAAACATTGAAGGCGAACGGATAGTTTTAAAATGTAAATTTGATATCGGGACAGCCAAAGAAGACAGTTCCTTTAACACGTCCTCCACCTGTGTCTATGCCAACACACTTGACCCAGTGAAAATTAAAGCGGCCTGGGCCGAAAAGAAAATAGAATTAGCGAAAACGCTCAACGCAACAGAAATTGCCTTTATTGAAAAAGACTGGCATTTACTGGACGCCAAGAGGCATTTCTTGCCGGATTCCTTTGATTTTATGGTCGAAACGGTGGGGCCACTGACAAATATGTCCATTATCACGAAGGCCGCTAAATTAATGGTCGAACGCTTAAAACGCTTACAAGAGACGGTACAAGGGGAACCCAATAGTGTGGTCAATTCGGAAACCACCATTCCCAACAGTTTTGACATAACCTTGAAGGGGGAAGATTATACCTTAGGTAAAGTCATCGAATATGTGTTGTACGATATTCATTATGACAAAACCTTGAATTATTGCGGGTTTCGTAAACCGCACCCACATATTGATGAGTCCCTTATCCGCATAGGCTTTAAAAATCCAACAGATAAAGTGACGGTCATAACCTATATTACGAATGCCGCGCAGGAAGCCATTCATATTTACGAGAAAATTAGCAAGGTGTTTGATGTTGTCGAGTAAACCAGTAAACCTTGTATCCCTTTATAACCCTATTTTTTATATCAATTTTAGTTGGTATAAAAATTTCTATTATAAATATAAGGTAATATGACTGTGAAATTACAATTAGGCGATATTATTCAAATTAGTGCGCCGAATGACACTGATATACATGAACACATATACCATATTGCTTATCTTGATGAAAACAAAATACGTTTAGAAGAAGCAGACGGGACTGAGCAAATTCTCACACTGACATACGGTAATCTCGATAATGAAGCGATTGAAAGTATTATAATAAAAAGCCGTGCTGAAGAAGTTGGCTATGCCCGGCAAAATAATTTGTTGATTGGCGTGTGGATTGATATACATTTTAGTGGCGATTTGCCTTTGACTTTAACTGGGAAAATTACTAATTTGGAAAAAGACAAAATAGAAATAACGACCTTCCCGGAGAATGATGTTATTTTTATTGATTTTGAATATAAAGGTTTACCGGAAGATTTGCCGATAGAAAAAATACAGATAAGAAAAGCGCCGGATGTCAGCATGGAGCAGGCGCCAGGAGAGAAAGGAGAGCAGGCACAAGCAGAGCAGCAAGCAGAGCAGCAAGCAGAGCAGCAAGCAGAGCAGACACAAGGAGAGCAGCAAGCAGAAGGAGAGCAGGGAGAAGGCTCCATCGAGGCCCTCGAAAAAAAATACAAGGCTCTCCAACAACAATTGCTCGAAATGCCAGAAGAGGAAATAACCCTCGAAAATTTGGAATTTGAAAGGCAAAAAGAAATACAGGAACAAACACGTAATTTTATTTTCAACGCGGACCAAATTCGATTTGGTGAAGATTTAGAAGCCATAACACAGCTGGTGGACGTGCCAGAAGAAGAACAACGCTACGACATCGATAAACAATTAGATGATTTACTTGATGATATGTTGTCGACCATTCCCAATGCCAAAAGAACCGACGCAGTCAAGAATAATATACACAAAATGATTCAACGCTTTAAACAATTGCGCGACAATTTTTCGGTCTTTGACGAAAAAGGTTATGCTTTGCTACCCAAAGCCCATGGACCCAATTATAAACCCTTGGTCGGTGTCATGGAAAAACTCGAAAAACAACTGTACTGGCTGCTACCTGTGGTTAAAAATATTAAAAAAATATACAACGAAGCGGATACTGAAGAAGAAATAGAAGGCGAAGAAGACATTGAGCTCATTGATTTTGCTGAGAATATGACAGCCGAAAAAGAAATCGTCAACCGGTATGAGGCAAATACGGCAACCGAAACCAATAAGTATGCGCTTTTACAAAGAGAACTCAATCCTTATCTCACGCCATATTTGAATCCACCCGAGACCCTTCCGATAAATACGAACATAACCACCTTAGTGGATAATTTGGGCGATTTTAATTCGTCTGTACAAGGCACAGATACCTTTACCACACCACATAGCGCGAACAATTATGAACGCAGCCGCAAAATCCAGCAAAAACGGTTTGCCTTACTAAATTATACGATTGGCACCAGCGGTCTCGAAATAATAAAGGTCCGTGGCGATAATCCCTTGGTTAAACGCAAAGAATTGACGAAAAACGAACGCTTGAATTTGAAAGCACTGGTCACATTACCGGAGCCAGTTGTGCGCTTTTCGCGCATTAATTTACAGACCGCGTTAATGCTCGATAAAGCGAATTTAAATCTTCATTATTTAAATTATTGGCAGCTGTTAAAAGAATCGACAAAGGTAAGTAAAGCCCAAGAGCATTCGGCTGATACCTTTTTAAAAACAATCCGAAATTTTACGGTCGGCGATGGAGAGAATTATAGTGATTTTTTAAATACCGTCATACCAAAAACGAAAATATTGTTTCATTTTATAAAACCCTATTTGGTGGGAAAACTATCCATCAATGCGATTTTAACCTACCTGGAACCCTTTATGATTTACCAGGAAGATTTGAATGCGTCGCAATACAAAGAAATGACCGATTATATTCGCGAAAAAATATTAGAGTATCGAAAACAGTATGCGACCAAATCGCGGGAATATGCCAACATAAAAGGCACGCAAAATGTATTGATTCCATCTTTACTCAAAATATTAGACGAAAATACCAGTTTACGGGCGAAAGTGCTGGACGTGTATGGCTTTACTGATACGATTATGAATATGAATAATGCGGATTTTATTAAACGTATTTACGAGATTGATGACGGTGTTTTTTATAATAACGCCATTGCGCTTATTTCCACCAATTTAATGATTGCGGACGGCACGCGCGATATGGCGGACATTGATATTTATTTGAACAAGGCAGCCGTGGGCCCAATACCAACAGCCAAAACTAAGAAAACCACACAAGTCGCACCGACCGAAAACGCATGTAAAAAGGTCATCGCCAAGCGCTATATTGAAATTGATGAATTAAACGAAGACAATGGCAAAGAGATTTATTTTGATAAAAAATACGATACGACCGACTATACACTGCGTAAAGCGGACAGCCGGCTGTCGCAGCAGGACCAACTCCAACACTATATCGACCAACTAATAAAAACCAAAGACGAACCGAGCGCACGCCGTGATGCTCAAGCCATTTTGCGTGGCCAGCGCACAGTCAAAAACGGCGAGTATGCGCTCTTAGAAACGACCGATGAAACCAGCGCAACAATTCAGTATTATGTGCGCCAACAGGATACCTGGGTGTTGGACGAGACGATGGATTCAGAGACCTTTGCGGATTCCATGAAAATGTTTTGTAATTTAAATGAAAAATGTATCGCGGTTAAGGATAAATGCGAAGACCAAGAGACAGGTGCGAATGAACTCAAAAAACAAAATTTAAAATTACTCTTGACCGAGTTTAATACCGCCTTAAATGTCAGTAAAGATATCATAACCAACCGCATCGAGGATGAATTAGGCAGCGCGGACGCGCGTATCGATACATTGCGCAAAATACGCTTGACGCAAATGTACAAATACGAAACAAAAAAAATCGAGTTGGCCAATACCCTAGAGGAGACAAGTGTGAATGTGGTCTCGCCTTACGATGGTTTGTTGAACAATATTCTGGCGTCAACGGATGTGGCCAAACGGTATTTGAATATCTCGAATTTTGTCAAGACCTTTACTCGCGAAGGACTGACGGAGAACGACGAATCCCATTATTGGCGTTATTGTATTAAAAGCAATAAGAAAATGTTGCCTACGTTTATTTACACGCTCGCGACGACTTTTTTGACCGGTGGCAATTTCGGTCAAATGCTCGATACAATTTGCGCTTTACAAGGAACCCTCAGTGATGATGGTGATAAATATGTCGATAAATACAGCGGTTATACCATAAGAATGATTGAAATGAGTACCGACGAAGAATACAATGAAGAAGGCTTTAAAATCATAACGCGTTCGGTCATGGAAGAAGATACCGGCGATGCGCTCTTGGCAGCTTTAAAAACACTGCCGGTAGGCGCGCCGGTTGCCATGAAACAGAAATTTGCCACACCTGATGCGACGACGATTTACAATGTGATTGAAGCCATGAGCGCCAATATGGGCCTGAATTTGGAAGACCAGAAAGATTTTATAGTACGCAATGTCTTGAAACAACTCAGCAATACCAGTGTCATGCCATCTCAAACGGCCTATGCCAAATTATTTGCGGCAATGCAGGCCAAAAACAAAAAAATGGACACCTATGAAGTTGCCTATAATTCGACCTTACTGTTTTTAACCTTTGCTTATTATTTAATCGCCATTCAAACCAGCATCCCTCCAATTAAAACCAAAACTACTTTCCCTGGTTGCAAAAAATCGTTCAGTGGCTTTCCGTTAGATGCCGATACATCCGACACGAAAGGTTTAAATTACGTCGCATGTGTCGCTTTTAAATTAAGAAATAAAGCCGCGCTCCCCTGGTCCGCCATCGCAAATCAGCGCAGCGAGGAGTTGATTGCCAAACAAATGGAAGGGTATATCACGAAATATATTCTACCGACCGAAGAAGTCCAGAATAGTATAAAACAATGGAAACTCTATCGCGCAGGTAATCCCGAGCCGATTATTCCGCCAGAACACATGCTGGAAACCTGGGTTAGCTTCTTGCCGCCGTTGAAACAATTGAAAATGCTGACCACCCAAGACGTAGGCGATGTGTTTAAAGAGCGGTTATCCGTGAGTTTGCGCAAAGGCCAGAAGGCGCAAGAGGATTATATAGCCGAACTCCATTCGAAAATGCTCCAGTTTTCTTTTCATATCATTGATTTAATCGAGAAAACAGTCCACGGTGAGCAAGCTATCTTACGTGGGAAAAACGGAGAACCTTATATGGAAAATGCCTGCTGCGATACTGGCGAAAAGAACACCATCAAGTATTTCGTTAAAAAACAACCCGATATTGCGGTTTACAATAATAAAGTCGTCCGCTTAAGCGACATGTACGATGATGCGCGTAAATTGGCGAAGGCGGTTCTCCTTTACGACCCGAGCAAGACCAAACGCAAATTACGCGAGATTGAAAATAAATTTTCGGAACAGACAATTTATCGCGCATTTATCGTCTATTGTCGTTTCAATAGTTTAATTCCAGTGAGCGATAATATGAAAGCCATTTGCCCAACCAAGCCGGATAATTTTGACGCGAATGATAGCTTGGAGGAAAGCATCCGCAAAATGAAAAGTAATGCGCGCAATTATAGTGAACAGTCGCTCCAACAACTGCTAGAGGTGATTAATAACTCGACGAAAAAGAGCCTAAAAATAGAAGAAAAGGTGGTGGCAAATACGACGCAATTAGCCGAAATTATGGCGCAAATGGATGCGGAGAATAAAAGACCGAGTGCCTTTCGCGCGGCCTTTATGGATATTATCGATACGTTCGAAATAAATGCGCTGCTCGAAGACACGGCGGCCTTGCGCAAATTCAAGAATATTCTGGCGAAACTGAACGACGATATGCAGAAACAAATCACGGAATTTGTCGGCCAGGCCAATGTGAAAGATGCGAATTTAATCAAATTTAATAATTGTTTGAATACCATTGTACAATTTAAAGAAACAGGGAATAATTTGATTTTGGGAAAAGAGGCAGAGACCGGGTTTAAGATGATAAATTTTATGAAAAAAACCATGCGTTCTTTAACCCGCGAATTCCCCAATATTATTATTAATGCGGTAAAATACGATAACGTGATGCCACCGATTCATTGGAAGTTATCGCCCACCCATATGCTAGATGTAAAAAATATCGTGAAAACCCATTATACTGCTTTTGCGCTCTTTTACCAAGATGACCAAATCCGCTTGCTGATGGAAAAAATGCTTGAAGTGTCGAGCGACGTGAATGCGCTGGCCCAGAATACGTTATGTTATGCGCCGGTGGAATTGAAAACCAAACAGCCGGCTGGCAGCAACGCACATGGCAGCAGCGCCGAGAAAAAGGCCGAAAAATACTCGGCATTTGATTTAGATTTGACGACCTTGTTATTTAAATTTTATTTTTTCAATGTGCTAGCGGATTTAATCGCCCTCCAAAATGATAAAGAAATTTTAGGGTTGCCTTTGAAAAACTTAGACGCGGAAGAAGAGGAAGAATCTTTTCTGTCCAAGGCCAACGAACGGGATATCCTCATTGGGAATAAGACTGAATTGGGCGAAAAAATCGCCGCCCTTATCGTTGTTTTTACGAATTTTATCTGTCAAGATAAAAGCGCGATTGATTATAACTATAAAAGTTTAATGGAAATGGTCTTGCGGTCGAAGGAGAAAGAAAAGGACGAAATAACAGATTATCTCGGGAAAATGACGGTGGAAGAGCGGGCGGTGGAAAATCTCTTTAAAAAGAATAAATTAGGACGCTGGAGTAAAGGCGAGCAAAAAGGTATTCACACCTACCAAGGGGACACCTATGACGAAGAACGCGAAGAAATGGAGAAAATTGCGACACGGGAAGTAAAACTGAATAAACGCAACGTGGTTACCGACATGAATCGCGATATTTTTGCACTGGATATGCTAAATGAGGAAGCGGTAGATGAAGGCCAAGACCAAGAAGATAATATGATAACCTATATGGGGGAAGACGCTGAGCCAGAAGACTATGAGATGGACGGCGACGAAAATTATTAATGATAAGAATTATAAACAAATTTATATCATTTAAACTGAGGCATACAAAGCCATCAAACCACCCAAGGTCGACACATTCGACATGAACGCATAATACTTCTCTTTATTTTTCAAGGGGTTATGGTACATGAGGGTGGCTAGAATAGTAAACACGCCCAAGGCCAACAATGCCAACTGAAAAAAAGGCACTAGCGCGGCACTGCCTGTGTATAAATACGCAGCAATAACGGACGGCGCGACGATTTCCAAAACAATAACGCAGCTGATAATCAATTGCGCTAAAGTGAGCGAGACGCCGATTTTTTTCGCGAATTTACCGGTGGATTTTGCAAAAAAATAGATTTTTTCAAAGCCGCTGAGAAAAAACAACAGGGTAATGAATATGGCCGGGATGAGTAAGGGGGACATATATATATATCAAACTATTTTCTCCATTCATATTAAATGGTTAATGTTAAGAAATTAACATTTGAAGAACAAGAAATGGAATTATTACACAACGCGGTTAATGTCGCCGAATCGAAAACTGGCAAAAAAATAAAAGAAGCCAACGATGTTATTGCGATTATTAAAATTTTAGAAGATTTTATGCGCCGCAAAAAGGTGGTTTGCTATGGCGGCACAGCCATCAACAATATCTTACCCGTGACGGACCAATTTTACGATAAAGACTTGGAAATCCCCGACTATGATTTCTACTCGCCTTTGGCCTTAAAACATGCCAAAGAATTAGCCGATATTTACGCGAATCACGATTACACCGATGTGGAGGTGCGTTCGGGTGTGCATAAAGAAACATATAAAGTCTTTGTGAATTTTATACCTATTGCGGATATAACCCAATTGGAGCCGAAAATTTTCCGCGTCCTCTTGAAACAGTCGATACGCAAAGATGGGATTTCTTATGCGCCGCCGGATTACTTGCGGCTGCAAATCTACAACGAACTTGCGCGGCCGGACGGTGATGTGAGTCGCTGGGAAAAGATTTATAAGCGCCTCCTCTTATTGAATAAGGACCACCCCTTTAAAGAAAATCCTAAATGTGCGCAGGTGAATTTTATGCGTGATTTTACAGGCAATCCCGAACTCAACGACACACTCTACAATTTAGTAAAAGATACGATGATTAATGAGGGGGTTGTCTTTATTGGTGGCTACGCGAGCAGTTTGTATGGACGCTATATGCCAGCCGAACAAAAGAAACAACTGCAGCACGTCCCGGATTTTGACGTTTTGGCGGAAGACCCACGCGCCACGGCTTTTATTTTAAAGGCCAAGCTGGAAGAAGCGGGCTTCAAAAATGTCCGCATCAATAAAAAACCCGGGGTAGGAAATGAAATTATTGTAGCGCATTACGAAATTGTGGTGGAGGAAGACACCTTGTGCTTTATCTATGAGCCCTCCGGCTGTTTTAGTTTTAACACGTTAAAAATCAAAGACCGCGTGGTCAAAGTTGCGACGATTGATACTATGCTGTTATTTTTACTGGCCTTTCTTTATGCGGACCGCCCGTATTATGACCACGAACGTGTCCTCTGTATGGCCCAATATTTAATCAATGTTCAAGCCAAAAACCGGTTAGAACAAAAAGGGTTATTGAAACGATTTAACGTGAATTGCTATGGCGATGAAAAAACCATAGTAGAAGTACGTAGCGACAAGGCCGCGAAATACGAAGAACTTAAGCATGATAAGGAAAGTAAGGAATACAATAAATATTTTTTCAAATACATACCGGTAAAGAGACGGAAGCAAAAAAGCGCGTACCATACCAAACAGTATAAACCATCCTATCCCAATAAAAAAACAAGGAAAAATAAAGTAAAAAATATTTTTGGCAATATTTGGTAATATATATAATGAATTTTTTATGGTATATATTATTTTTCATTTTATTTGCGGTGGGGTGTCGCATCTATTATCTTTTTTTCCGTAAAGCGAAAGGACCGCAACCGGTTAAAAAACGTGTAAGAGAAGGTTTTGCCTCGTTAGACAATTGTTTAGACCAGGGTTATCCGGATGAATTCTGTAAGCGGGTGCCACTAGAAGCCTGTGTGAGCAATTGCCCCATTGGCACCTTTATGCCGAAAGTTTTTGTACCCTAAGTCATGCTATCCAGGAGATATAACCAACTCTTCTGCGATATAAAACAGATTTTATGGTAGCAAAGAGTTTCTTTGAGCGCGGCTGGCAAACTGTTCTTTAGCGCAATAACCACATCGAGAAAAGCAAGGAAGAAATACATAAAATATTGCCGCAGATACAAATGTATTTTTGTTTTATAGGATACATACCGACAGCTGTGCGACGCGTCGTTTATAAAGAATTCGTTCGCGTCCACCACCCCACGTATAAGCCGCGAATAGATGTTCTTCTCTCTTTTTATGTTTAAGGATTTACATATATCGGTGAAATGAATCAGTTGTACAAAGAGATTTTTACAGTCTGGTTGGGTGGGGAAAATATAAGGCGAAATACCATCAACATAGCGGCCTTGAAATTTATGCGAGCTGGTTGTTAAAAAAGGGATATGCGCTGACCGTAAGATACACGTGATTAAATGCGCGCGGGATTTAAAGTGTGAGATAACACGCTGTTTACATTTTTTTGTATCATAATAATTGATATAGAGCCGGCCGTTTAATTTTTCCAGTTCTTCGGTTGGAAACAATTGGAAGATAACTTTTGTTACAATTTGCGCAAAGATGTAGAAATTTTTGTTTATTTTATAATAGGCAAATAAGGTCTCAATCTCTGAATACATGGTATCTGGACAATCGCAGATATACCAGACGGCAATGAGCGAGCCAATACTACACCCAGCTATTTTGTTTATTTTCATATATGCGGCTTTTTCTAAATGATGGATATAAAGCGCAGCACCAATCCCGAGCAAACCATTGACTGCGCCGCTATCGAAAATTAAGTTTATTTTTTTTGGCAAACGCTCGGGTTTGATATTGACAATTAAGGCTTTAATATATTGCCGCAATATATTAACGTGAAAAAGAGGTGTATCAGTCATACTAAAAGTACTTTGTATTAAAATAACAGTAAAAACCCGCAACCTACAACCTTTGGGAAAGGTTGCGCCAAACAACCTTTGGGAAAGGTTGCGCCAAACAACCTTTGGGAAAGGTTGCGCCAAAAACCGACCGAGAGTTTATACCAAGGTTGCGCCAAACAACCTTTGGGAAAGGTTGGACCAAAAACCGACCGAGAGTTTATGCCAAGGTTGCGCCAAAGTTATACCCGAACTCGGTCGGTTTTTGGTCCAACCTTTTCCCAAAAGGTTGTAGGTTGTTTTGCGGCACTTTTCTGAAAAGTGCGGGGTTAGCGCTCCAAAAAATGCATGCTCTTCACCAAAAAATAATAAACACCCGCAAAAGAAGCGCTCGTGAACACATACCCGGAGAGACTGGGGTTGCCATCTTTATTAAACAAGGACGGCAACATTCGACAGAGTTGTTTCTGGATAACCGGCAATTGAAATAGAAAAAATAAGATACCAATCAATACCGGTGTTTGAAATTCATCGTACCAGATATCAAAGGACTTTTTCTTCTCCTGTTTTTGCGCTTGGGCACGAATAATGTCGTCATTGGTTTGTTCCGCACGAATATAATCCAAATGGTTCTCTTGCTGGGGGATATAATTCGGTTGGATGTGGACATCTTGCGACAAGTGTTGCTGATTTTGCGGAATATCCCGCGAAGGCAAAGCCGTCATCCCCGCCGCACTCGCTTGCTGAATCCCCGTAACAAATTGGTTGAGATTTTTCTGCATGGTCGCGGGGTCGTTATCGCGCTCCTGCTGTAAGGCCTGGGTTGGATTCGGGATTTTAATATTTTGCTCATAGGTATCCAGTCGAATATTTTCGCCTGCTTGGGGGGAGAGAGGCAGGGAATCAATGCTGGTTGTCCCGATATTCATTTATACTATTATTCGCATTAATAATTAATAGTATAGACGCAATTTAAAATGGAATTTTCTCTTTATTGTCCGGATTACATTTTGTCAATTTTTCTTTAAACGTATAACATTTATCGCCATAAGCATATGTACTTGTAGTGACTTCGTCCATAGGCGGTGCCTGAAAAACCAAACAATTGCGGTCTTTACATATTTTTCTAAATAAACTCGCTAACCCCATACCAAGTATAAACGAAATCGCATACCGTCCATTATCGGTATGGAGTAATTTCATCATACCTATTTTTTTTTTCATTATATATATACATACTTTATTTTTGTATTGGAATCTTTTTAATTAAACTGGTGTCAGTGGGGCACTTTACTTCCGTCGCATCAAATTTATAACAATTATTGGCTTTGTCAATATACTCCATTTGTGCTGCATTATCTGGGGTGGGATAAACATGTATGATGGTCGGTGCCGGTGTCGAGAGATAAGCAAACAAGAGTCCAATCGACAAACTCACCAAGAACACCTTAAAGGAAATAAATTTAAAAAACATATACATTAAAGGTATATAATTATTATTTTCTCTCTTGTTCGAACTGTTCCAGCCGATAGGGTCGCGCCACTAAAGTATAAATAGCCTTTTTCTCTCTAGAAATATCCTCGTCCGTTGATAATTCCTTTGCAACACCTTCTATAGCATCGCCTTCCGTGCTTTCTGAATTTTCGACATTCGTTTCAATCGCGTAATACCCGTAATTCATCGCGCGTATTTTTTCCGTCAAGGGATTAATGGTGGTTAAATATTTTTCCACCATCGCGGTTATATAGCCTGTCGATGGCTCCAGCAAATACTCTTGGTATATTTTTTTTAGCTCCGCAATTTCATTGGCTAAATCTAGCGCAGCATCCGCCAATAAGGGTTCCCGATGAATACCACTCAGGATATCACCATACTTTTTTTCTATAACCAGCTGACTTTCGCTAATCTGTGCCAATTCATTTTTTAAAGTATTAAATTTATCCACAATTTCATCCTTGGAATGAACGAGGCCAAATAAATAGTCGAGTTTGGTCATAATGATGCGCATTTTTAAACTCTCAATTGTTCGCTCGTTTTTTTGCTCAACCTCGCGCATATTATCGTAAAATTTGCGTTTTATATTCAGATTCAAATCGCAGGGTGTTTTGCTGCCACAGACGGCTTTTAAGGTGCCGTTTTTCTCTTCGAAAATAGTGCCTCCGGGTTTATTACAATTCACGCATGCGCCAATAAGTGCTTTAATCTTGGCTCGTTTCCCTTTTAAGGAAAGGTCCTTATTTTTCTTTATCTTTTTTTTCCGGATATTCAACTTTTCTTCATATTTTTGCTTAAGTTCATAATAGTGTAAGACATCCATATACTACCGCATTATTTATTTTTGCCTTATTTATTTTTGTCTTATTTATTTTTGTCTTATTTATTTTTGGCTTATATTTTTGCCTTCTTTTGCTCTTCTCTCCTTTGTTTAGAAATATTACCATTGTGGTAAAGCAGTTATCATGCCATTTGTATTGCCTTGGGTTTTTCGCAAATAGGCCATTTGGTGTAGTTTGGATACAATATATTCTTTTTTTTTCGTGTTTTTTATTTCGAGTTCCGCCGGCGTTAATTTACCCTTGTAGCGGTAGTATAAAAACCCGCCGATAAGAATAAACAATAATCCTGCCATGGACATATTAAAAATAATATTTTCGTTTCGGTCTTTAAATTTCCGGCATTCTTTCAGGGTGCCGCTTAAAAAATAACGAACGCCTGGTTCAATCAGTCGCGGCGCTGTTAGAAGCATATATAGTTTATTTCATAAAATAAAATTATATATTTATACATATAATGGGCGACCAGTCAATAAAAGACCCCAGTGGAAATCAAGCGATTTTTGGTACACCTCAGACGTCAGAAAAACCCAAAAAAACCGCAGTACCCGACCCCGCGGCCGCTATGCTTTTTTTCTTCATCGCAACCTCGATTTATTGTCTAGTTGGTATTTTTAGGGGCGGTGGCAGCACGCCTTCTACCAAAATGATAATAAAATTATGTTATATTTTGTTTGTCATGACAGGGGAATATTTTATCAATTTGAATTTATCCAATGCGATGTGCGGCGTAAATCAATGGCGGTCGGTACTTTATATAACGGTTGTCCCCTGGTTATTAATATTCGGCGTAATGCATCTCTTTATATCAATATTTCCGGGTTGGCTGTCCCCTTTTTCCAATACTTTTGGTTATTTTGTGGCCAGATTAATGGGTCTACCGGATTTAATGAAAGAAATTATCGTACCTGTGGCCCAAGGCGAAACGCAACGTGCAATTTTAAGTGTGACAGCCGACGATTCTTTGCTCATCAATCAATTTACGACGGAAACTGTGGTGGAAAGTGTCAAGGATGAAAAAACCGGTACACGGACAAAGACCCGTCCTATCTTTGATGCGGCTTGGGATAAACTACAAACGGCAAAAATTATTAAAACGTTTCCTGACCCCAAAGAAAATGCCTCCTACCGCAATAAATTATATAATTTCATTGAAATGAAATACACCATCTCAGAATATGTTTGGAATATGTTGACCGGCTTTTTGGTTACTTCGGTTAGTTATAATTACATTCTAAATACAGGCTGTGAAAAATCGGTAGAAGAGATGATTAAACGCCGCGACGTGTATCAAGCCAACGAGAAAAAGAAGAAAGACAAAGCGGCTTCTCTACAATCCAATCAACCGGACTATTCAAAGATGTAAACCTTCATTTTGAGCCTATTTCATTTTGAGCTGACATAATAGACAACACTAAAGTAGGCAAGGATAGCCAAAAAAATAGAGATGAGCCAGGCCGGCATAATCGTTTTCTTGCGA